>Ga0335085_10000113_pt1 | contig 261048 bp, 234 predicted proteins | sample Lox_Sample_45_FD_206712 | JGI IMG/M metagenome (GOLD analysis project Ga0335085, IMG submission 206712) | Soil microbial communities from Loxahatchee National Wildlife Refuge, Florida, United States - Lox_Sample_4.5 | ecosystem: Environmental > Terrestrial > Soil > Wetlands | place: USA... | reverse complement strand
TCACCATCGTCTCCACCGTCCGCGCCGTACCGCGAGTTCCCTGTGACGTCTGCCGCGTGATGCTCGAGATAATCTGCATCGCGTTTGCCACGCCTTCCGTGCCGCGCACCTGCTGTTTCGAAGCCAGCGAGATCTCCTGCACCAACTCCGCCGACTGGCGAACCACGCTCGAAATCGCTTCCAGCGCTTTGCCGGCCTGATCGGCCAGCCTGGCGCCGACTTCCACTTCCTTGGTGCCTTCTTCCATTACGACCACGGCTTCGTTCGTTTCCGCCTGGATCGACTTGATCAGTGCCGAAATGTCTTTGGTGGCGTTGCGCGAGTGTTCCGCGAGTTTTCGGACTTCGTCGGCAACCACCGCGAATCCGCGGCCCGCTTCACCAGCGCGCGCGGCTTCGATTGCGGCATTCAGAGCCAACAGGTTTGTCTGCTCCGTAATGTCGTTAATCACGTTGACGATCTCGGAAATTTCCAGCGACCGATCGCCCAGCGACTTGATCTTCTTCGCCGTCGCCTGCACCGACGAACGGATGCGCTGCATGCCTTCCAGCGTGTCGCGCACCGACCGGTTGCCCTGCTCGGCGGCATCGAGCGCGCGCCGTGCCGCTTCCGCCGAAGCTTCGGCGTTGTTCGACACCTGCTTCATCGACACCGTCAGCTCTTCCACGGCCGACGACGTGTTGGTGATTTCCTGGTCCTGCTGGTTGGCGCCACTTGCCATCTCTTCCGAAGAAATCAGAATGTCGTTCGCATTCGTCTGGACATCGACGGCGGCCTTGCGGACGCGCTCCAGCACCTTCGAGAAGTTGTCGAGCATGTAGTTCACGGAATCGACCACATTGCCCAGCGCGTCGTTCGTCACCTTGCCGCGCAACGTAAGGTCCCCGCGCGCGATCTGGCTGACGATCGTCAGGAACTCCGTCACCGATCGCTGTAACGACTCCTGTGCCGCCTGGTCACGCGTCGAACGCTGCAACCGTTCCGCCACGCGATTCAGGCTCTGCGCCAATTCGCTCGAACTGTCGAGCCGCGACTCGAAGCTTCCCGCCGCCAGACGCTCGGCAAAGGCCTCGACATCGCCGCCCGGTCCTGACAGCGATCCCAGCTTCACGATGCTGAAGATGACCGCGCCAGCCAGCACGGCCAACGCAGCCAATCCCGAGCCGCTGCTCATCGCCTCCACGAATCCGGCGCCATTCGACTTCGCGCCGACTCCGAAGGCCAGACCCAACACCATCAGCAGTGCCACGGCGTTTACCGCCACCACTGTCCATACGGTCGAACTCATGCGACCATTCATAACTTCCTCCAGAACCGCAGCTTTCAGCTATTCGCTTTCAGCTGTCAGCTCCTTTAATCTCTCTCGAGTTCCTTGCCGAACTCGAACCTGAAACTCGAAACACTAACCACTGCCCACCAACCACTTATCCACTGCCACTAAATCACCGGCACCGGAAAGCTCTCCACCAGCCGCTTCAAATCCAGCGCCAGCGCCAACCGATCTTCGAACCGCAACATGCCGCAGCAGTGCGGCACATCCTGCGGAGCTTCATCGATCAGCAACGGCTCCGCCGTCGTATACGTTCCAATCACCTCGTCCGCGGCGATCCCGATCCGAATCTCGCCGCGTTCGCCTTCCGGAGGAAGCTGCGCCACCACCACATGCTTCGGCGTAAGGTCGGCACGATGTCCTTCCGTGAACGCGATATCGATCACCGGCACGATGTTTCCGCGCAGGTTGAACACTCCCGGAAGAAAGCCCGGAGACAGCGGAATCTTCGTCAGCCCCGGCCACTCCACCACTTCTTCCGTGTCGAGCACGTGCAGGCAGAAGCGCTCGCGTCCCGCGCGGAACACGCAGTACTGCCGTTCCACCGGAGGTGCTTCTAACGTTTCCGTTACCTGCTGCTCGATTTGTTCCTGTTCGCTCACAGAAATCTCTGCACCGCTCCCAAAAGTTCCTGCGCCGTGAACGGCTTCGACACGAACCAATCGGCGCCCTGCTGCTCGCCCCAGAACACATCGCTGGGGGTGTTCTTCGACGTCACCAGCACCACCGGAATCCCGCGGTATGCCTCGCTGTTCTTCAGTTCGCGGCAAACCTGGAAGCCGTTGCGTTGCGGCATGACGACATCGAGCAAGATCAATCCCGGATGTTCGACGTCGAGCATCGCTTCCAGCCGCGTCGGGTCGCTCAGCGACACCGGCCAGTAGCCGGCCGACTTCAACACCGACTCCATCAGTCGGGTCTCGGCCATCGAATCGTCGACAATCAGAACCTTCTTCAAAGACACGTCAGTCCTCAACCTTGAGACAAGTGCAATCGCCGCACCACTCCGCCCGTTTCCGGCGAAATCGTCTCAACTAAATTCCTTCTGTTTTCAGTCACTTACGTGACTCAATCTCACTTTAGTCACCGTTGACGTACGAATGCTGAGGTACGTTCATCTCACGGTGAGACGCCTTCTCCGAAAACTGCATTTCCGTTTCAAGCGAGGTGAACCGTTGAATAATCTCGTGCACCCGCATCGACATGCTGTGGATCGTCTCCACCTGTTCGCGCACATCGGCGGTCAGCTTGCCCGGTTCGAGCAACAGCAATTCGGAATTCCCCATGATCGACGTCAGCGCATTATTGAGGTTATGGCGCATGTCGAGCATGTAACGCCCAAGCACCGCGTGCTTTTGCGCCGACGAAATCGTCTGTTCGGCCTTCTTCGCCCGATGCGTCGCATCCACACGCCGCAACGCTTCTCCGGCAAGCAGCACCGTAGCGTTCACCCAGCCTTCGTGGTCGTTCAACACCAGCACTCGCGGATGCGCGCTGCGCACCGCCTGTGCCTGCAACGATCGTGACGCGACATAAAGCACTGGCCGCGTTTGCGAGTCGATCAGCTTGATCGCCTCCGCCGGTTTCTCGCCCGACAGCGGCCCCACGACCGCCAGATCGTAGTTGACGCTGCGATCTTCCTCCCACGCCGATTCGTTGCTGATCAGGAAGGCTGGAACGATCCGCTCCGTCTGCCAACGCGCCACCAGCGTGTGCGCAAACTCGCGATCGTCCGTAAATATCAGTACCGTTAACTGGTTCACCGTGGTTCTCCGGCCCCTCAGTTTGGGGGGAACACACAAAGAGGCCGTCTTGGTGAATGCACGAGTCCAGCCAAAACCACGGTCAACCAAAAATAAGGTAAGTGGCTGATAAATCGAAAGTTAAGCAACTCGCCAGAAGCCTGTGGATCAGACCGTCTCAGTCTGGCATGACTTAGGCTGAGCCACCCGTATCAAAATAAGGACGAGGGTCGTTGGCCCAAAACCTCGACTGGAATCGCCTTATCCCACCTTCTTACTTCCGCCTGATCCTTTAACCTTCGCCCTTTGAAATCCGGCGTATCATCTCGACAGGAGCTTGCCGATGCGCCGTCGCGACTTCCTCCGCACCTCCGCCCAGGCCCTGCTCGCCACTTGGATTTCTTCCAAAGCTTTCGCCGCGCCTCTGCCGCAGAAGTACTCGGCGCACGACACCGTGACGCTTGGTAACACCGGCATCCAGACCAGTCGCCTGGCGATGGGCACCGGAACCTACGGATTCGGCGGACGCTCCAACCAGACCTCGCTCGGCGTCGGCGGTCTTTCGTCGCTCCTCCTCAACGGCTACGACAATGGCCTCCGCTTCTTCGACTCCGCCAACGGATACGGTAGCCATCCCCACGTCGCCGAGGCGCTCAAGCATGTCGATCGCAGCAAAGTCTGCGTGATGACCAAAGACGACTCGCGCGATCCGAAATCCGTCCGCGCTAATCTGGACCGTTTTCGTCGTGAACTTGGCACCGACTACATCGACATCTACCTTATTCATTGCGTGACCGAAGGCGATTGGACCACCCGCTATCGCCCGATCATGGACGTCCTCGAAGAAGCCAAACAGAAGAAGATCATCCGCTCGCACGGCGTCTCATGCCACTCGCTTGAAGCGCTCCGCGCCGCTGCCAAGTCACCTTGGGTGGAAGTTGACCTCGCACGCATCAATCCCATCGGTTCGCACATGGATTCCGATCCCGCCACGGTCGTTTCCGTCCTCAAACAGATGAAGGCAGACGGAAAGGCCGTAATCGGAATGAAGATTCTCGGCCAGGGCGATCTGCGAAACCGTCAGGACGAGGCCATCAAGTACGCGCTCGGATTGGGAGTCCTCGACGCGTTCACCATCGGCGCCGAATCCAAGCCCGAACAGCAGGACCTGATTCGTCGCATCGCAGCCGCATAAAATATCTCGACCTCAGCTCATCTACTATCGCGTCCTAGTTAATCCGCGATTAATGCCCGAGAAAACGATTGCCTGGATTACGTGGGTAACCACTTTCCACAATATGCAACAGCTTGCGGCTGAAAATTGGCCTCCAAGCCAAAATTCCAACGTTCTCGTCACATCCCGCTTGGCACGTCGAGTGCACCTCATAAGGGTACGAAATCCATGCATTCTGAACGTTCTTCGTGGATTCGCACGAAAGATCGTCGTCTGAGTTTACTCATGAGTAAGCATGGAGGTGCATTTTCCAGGCTTCAACGGGCTCCCAGGTGAACTTCCCCCGCGCCTAATCGAGGCGGGCGACCATAAACAGCTGTAGTCGAGGTTGCGCAGCCAATTCTAGGGGTGCGCTCAGAGGAGAAATCTCATGTTAAAACGTGCTTGTCTTTCCGGGTTGGTCAGCCTCGTCGCCCTGACGATGTTCGCCGCCAATTCCGGGCAGCAACACCCCAGGCTTGTCAAAGGCCATATCGACGAAGGCAGCCTGATTACCCGGGCCGGCAACGTGCGTTCCGAGATGAATGCGCGCAACGACCGCGGACTCCTGCCGGATACCTTTGCCATCGATCACATGCAGCTTCTGTTGAAGCGCTCCCCCGAGCAGGAACAGGCTCTGGAAACGCTGATCAATCAACTCCACGACCCGCACTCCGCCAACTATCATCACTGGCTCACCGCGAAAGACTTCGGCGACCGTTTCGGTGTCGGCGACGACGACCTGGCAGCGATCAAGAGCTGGATGGAATCGCATGGCCTTCGCGTCAACTTCATCCCGCCTAGCCGCATGTACATGGACTTCTCCGGCAATGCCGGTCAGATTCGCTCCGCCTTCCACACCGAAATGCATCAGCTGTCGGTGGACGGCGAAAGCCACATCGCGAATGCAGGCGACCCGAAGATTCCAGAAGCCTTGGCCGACGCTGTGGTAGGCGTCGTCTCCTTGAACAACTTCAAGCCGAAGCAGATGAAACGGGCGCGTCCGGCTTACACCTTTGGACCGAACTGCGGCTTCTTGACCGGTCTTCGCGATGCCTCGACCAACTGCGAAGCCGTCATGCCGGCTGACTTGGCGACCATCTACAACCTCAATCCGCTGTTCTCCGCGGGAATCACCGGCAAGGGTCAAACCATCGTCGTCATCGAGGATGAAGATCCCTACAGCCTCAGCGATTGGAACACCTTCCGCAAGGTGACTGGTTTGGCGAGAGCCTATCCGTACGGCAGCGTCACCACCACCCACCCGGCTGGCACCGGCGCCAACAATTGCGTCGATCCCGGAGACTTGAACGATACGACAGACGACGAAATCGCCATTGACATGGAATGGGCGAGCGCTGCGGCGCCGAACGCCGCAATCCAGGTTGCGGTTTGCGATGACACTCGCACCACCTTCGGCGGTCTGATCGCTCTTCAGAACATCCTGAACGGTTCATCTGCTCCTCCGTCGATCATCAGCATCAGCTATGGCGAGTCCGAATCGCAGAACGGCGCGGCTCAGAACCTGATGTACAACAATACTTATCAGCAGGGCGCGGCAATGGGCGTTTCCATCTTCGTCTCCTCGGGCGACGAAGGTGCGGCCAGCTCCAACGCGAACGGGGCGGATTCCACGCGCGGTATCACCGTCAGCGGATTCACCTCCACTCCCTACAACATCTCGGTCGGTGGAACCGATTTCGGTGACTCCTACTCGGGTACGGAAAGCCAGTATTGGAACCCCACCAACACCGCGTCTTATGGATCCGCCAAGTCGTACATCCCGGAAATTCCGTGGAACGACTCCTGCGCCGACAACATCATCATCAACTTCCTCAACCAGTATTACGACTCCGATCTGATCAACGGCTATGGCCCTAGCGGAATCGGCGTCTGCAACACCTATCCGTTTAACCAGACCTCGGTCATTCTGACGACTGGTTCCGGCAGCGGTGGCCCCAGCAACTGCGCCACTGGCGCCCCGACCACGGCCGGCGCTCCGGCCTCCGGCGGAACCTGCGCTGGATACGCCAAGCCTTCCTGGCAGTCCGTGTACGGCAACCCCAGCGACGGCGTTCGCGATATTCCCGACGTTTCGCTGATGGCGGCCAACGGCGTGTGGAATCACTTCTTCCCCATCTGCCTGTCGAACCCCGATCCGTCTTACATCAGCGAGGGGCTTTCGGCTCCCTGTACGGGCGCTCCGAACACTTGGCCGGGATTCGGTGGCACCTCGGTGTCGTCGCCGATATGGGCCGGTATCCAGGCGCTGGTAAATCAAAAAACCGGGCAGTCGTGGGGCAACGCGAACACTGTCTACTACGCCATCGCCGGTGCGGAATACGGCGACAGCGGCAACGCGAGTTGCGACTCCAGTCTCGGCAGCGCGACTGGTTCGAACTGCGTGTTCCACGACGTGACGCAGGGTTCGATCTTCCTCCCGTGCGCGACACTCGGAACTGGGACCTCGGCTCGGCTCTATAACTGCTACCGTCCATCGGCGACCGACTCGGCGACCGACATTGGCGTGATGTCTGCAGCGCCCATGACGTTCCCCGGCTTGGCCGGCCCGGGACCGGTTACGAACTTGAACGTGACTGCTTCCGGCGGCGGCACTACTTCCTACACTTCGGCACCTACGTGCGCGATCACTGGTGACGCCGGTTCCGGCGCCACTTGCACCGCTTCCATTTCCGGTCTCGTCACGGCGCTCACCAAGACCGCCAATGGCACCGGATATACCGCCGCGGGTGCTCCGTCCTGCTTCGTGGTGGGCGGCGGCGGAGTCGGAGCCACTTGCAGCACTACCGTGAATGGCAGCGGCACGATCACCATCACTCTGCGGAGCGGTGGAAGAGGATTCACCTCCACTCCCAGCTGCATCCTCTTTGGCGGCTCCGGATCGGGCGCAACCTGCTCCGCGACCGTGCATACCGGCGTTACCGGTATCACCGTCACCGCTGGAGGTTCAGGCTATACCTCCGATCCTACCTGCACCCTGACGGGTGGAGGCGGATCGCCGGCAGCAACCTGCGCTTCCATTATCAACGGCGTTACCCAGCTCGACCCGCAAGCGTATCCCGCCACTTCGGGATGGGACTTCGCGACCGGTATCGGCACGGTGAACGCCTACAACCTGGTGATGTCGTCGTACTGGATCACCGGGGTCGAATAAATAGTCCGCCGCCGGAGGGGAAAATCCGCAATGTTCCCTTTCGGCGGCGTCAACCAGTTCCAAACCCTTTTTGTTAGCGGAGCAAAAGGGAATAGCAGCCGGACACGGGGTTCAGAGACGGGTCTCGGTAACCAGGTACATCAATTAGGAGAAACGGTGATGCGTAAGATCATGATGTTTTCCGCAGTGCTGGCATTGGCGATTTTCTGTGCGTGCCCGATGTTCGCCGACACATGCAACGGAGTAAGCGCGAATCTGGTATCAAATTGCGGCTTCGAAACCGGAGACCTCTCCGGGTGGACGGTTGGCGGCAATACTGCCAACCCCGGAGAAAACTATTATGGCGTCGACAATTTTGACGCTCACAGTGGGAACTTCGGCGCTTATATGAGCGAAGATGCAATCGACGGTGGCACCGGGCCTGTTACGCTCAGTCAGGTTCTTGGCACGCAACCCGGTGAGACCTACCAGATCTCGTTCTGGCTGCAACAGGACTCGGCCGTCGACGGAACCACGGTCCACTCCTTCAATGCCAGCTTCGACGGCTCGACGCTGTTGGCTCTTAACCCGACAACTAGCTCGCCCGGAATCGTCGGCACGTGGACCGAATATACCTTCCTGGTTGAAGGTGAGGGTCTGACCAGCAACCTGGGCTTCAGCTTCCGGAACGATGACAACTACTGGTCTTTCGACGATGTCTCGGTACTGCAAACTCCGGAGCCGCCTCCCAGTCTTCTCGTGGGAACTGCTTTGATCGCGCTGATCGGTTTGCGACGCATCACCGCGAACTAACGTTCCTGGCGATTGGGATAAAACTCCCGGATTTACGTTTTTGAGAACCTCTGAACCCCCAAAAGTAAAGTCTGACATCCCTGGCAGCTCAGCCAGGGATGTCAGTCGATACCCGTTGTCACTTCCTGCACAGCCATCAGGGCGATTCGACTTCTTCTCTGCATATCAGAAAACAAAGAAGTTAAGACTCTCGAAGCTGGATTCGGCCAAGGCAATTCTCCAGCGTTGCTGATGTTTTCGCCGGATCATCTGGGTCGAAAACGGCTTTCTGTACCGACCCCTTGATCAATAAATGCTTTAGAATCATATATAAAGCGCCTACCCTGTCCGCCGGATCGTCTGGACTGAACTCCTACATATAAGAAAATAAATGGGTTAGGTTTGATTCAAATAAAGCATGGTTCTGCCCCACTCGGGTCCTTAGATGGTAAACATCGTAGAATCAAACACTTACAAATTTCGCAGACACCAATAGCAGAATCAATAGCTTAGCGCTCGGTATAAGAAAACAAAGGGCTTAATTCGCGGCGCGCAGCTGGCCATCGGAATTTGAGACTTCGATTAATCGTCGCTCCAGGTAGCGCCGCTCACTCGGATTGGTGGCCAATTCCAGCGCTCGCCGGTAGCTTTTGGCGGCCTCAGCTCGGGAACCCAACCTGCGAAGCAGGTCGGCACGCGCGGCATGCAATAAATGATAGGACTCCAGATCGTCGCTGGCAGCGAGCCGGTCGATGATCTCCAGTCCTGCAGCGGGACCGCTCGACATAGCCAGCGCGACGGCGCGGTTCAGTGCGACGATCGGCGACGGCTGTAACACCGCCAGCCGGTCGTAAAGTCCCACGATTTGCCGCCAGTCGGTTTCTTCAGCCCGCGGAGCCTGGCAATGAAGCGCAGCTATCGCAGCTTGGATTCCGTAGGGTCCGGCTCCGCCGCGCAACGCTTCTTCCACCAATGGAACGGCTTCGTCAATCTGTGGCCGATTCCATAAACTGCGATCCTGATCTTCCAGAGTAATGATGTCTCCGTCGGCGTCGACACGGGCGTCGCGACGCGCGTCGTGCAACAACATCAGCGCCAGCAGTGCGGTCATTTCCGCCGGTGCGGGCGCGATCAGGCCACGCAGCAGCCGCGCCAGCCGGATGGCCTCGCTGGAGAGATCTGTCCGAACCAGCGAGTCGCCGCGGGTGGCAGCATAGCCTTCGTTGAACACCAGATAAATGACGGTCAGCACGGCGCCGAGCCGTTCAGGCATATCTTTCAGGCTGGGCACGGCGTAGGGAATGTGGGCATCGCGGATCTTGCGCTTGGCGCGTACCAGCCGCTGCGCCATGGTGGTTTGCGAAACCAGGAACGCGCGCGCGATTTCATCGACCTGTAATCCACAAAGCGTATTCAAGGTGAGCGCCACCTGCGCCTCCGAGGCAAGCGCCGGGTGACAACAGGTGAAGATCAGGCGCAACTGGTCGTCGGGAATCTCGCTGGTGTCATAATCCGGCTGGATCGACGGCTCGACCGGAGGAACAAAGAAGCTGAGCTTCTGCTCGAGGTTCTGCTTGCGGCGAATGCGATCGATGGCTTTGTTGTGGGCCGTCTTGATGATCCAGGCGCGCGGCAAATCGGGAACGCCGGATTCGCGCCACTGATCGACGGCGATGGTGAACGCCTCCTGCGCGACCTCCTCGGCGAGGTCGAAATCGCCGACGAGGCGGATGAGAGTCGCTACAATCCGTCCCCAATCGGAGCGATAGACTTCTTCGATGGCAGTGGTGACGTCGATCGCCATAAAGTAGGGTCCTATTCTACCGAGTAAGCATGCATCAAGGTTGGTGAAACTGGGATGAAATGATCCTCGCGCGGTGCGGGCAGAGACTCGACGGAACCGCCGCTCCTATATAACCTCCTAATGCCCTGTCGATTGGCTGCCCAGCCGTTCGACTAATCCATGAAAGCGGTCGAGGATTTGATTTCAGCAGGGGGTGAAACGATGCGGTTCGCAGTTTTCGTGAAGGCCACCAAGACGTCGGAATCGGGAGCGATGCCCGATCCCAAGATGATGGAAGAGATGGGAAAGTTCAACGAAGAACTGATTAATGCCGGAGTGATGCTGGCGGCCGAAGGGCTGCAGGCCAGTTCCAAGGGCGCGCGAATCAAGTTCACCGGCGACAAGAGGACCGTGGTGGATGGTCCCTTTCCGGAGACCAAGGAACTGGTGGCGGGGTTCTGGATCTGGAAGGTGAAGTCGAAAGAAGAGGCGATCGCGTGGGCGAAACGCTGTCCGAATCCGCACGAAGAAGATTGCGAGATCGAGCTGCGCCAGATTTTCGAACTCGAAGACTTCAGTGACACCATGAGCCCGGAACATCTCGAGCGAGCAGAACAGTTTCGGGACAAGACCGTGCGAAAGAAATAGACAGAATTTTGCCGAAGGATGTCGATTTCGAGGATCGTCAACCGACTTAAGGATGGAGTGCGGATGCGATACATGCTGCTGATCTATGCGGACGAGAAAGTCTGGACGGAACTGGAACGAGAGGCGTGCTATGGCGAGTCGATGAAGCTCTGCCGCGAGTTGCAGGGCCAAGGGCAGTTCTACGGCGCCTCGCCACTGCAGCCGGTGGCGACAGCGACGAGCGTGCAGGTTCGCGAAGGCAGGCGAGTGGTGACCGATGGACCATTCGCCGAAACGCGGGAGCAGCTAGGCGGCTATTTCATGATCGAAGCCAAGGACCTGGACGAAGCCATCGAAATTGCCGGCCGCGTTCCGGGCGCGCGGAAGGGTACCGTAGAAGTGAGACCAGTGGTGGAACTTCCCAACATGCCGTAACGAAATCGTTATGTCGAGAATCGCGAAGGAGAAATGCCCATGCAATTCATGATGATGATGAAATGTACGAAGGAGTACGAAGCGGGCCAGAGACCTGATCCCAGGTTGATCGAGGCGATTGGCAAACACGGCGCAGAGCTGACGAAGAAAGGCATTCTCGTGTCGAGCGGCGGATTGTTGCCGACCTATGCCGGAGCGCGAATTCACGTATCGAGCGGAAACATGGCGGTGACGGATGGTCCATTTGCGGAGACGAAGGAGTTAATTGGCGGATTCGCCATCCTGAACGCCGCTTCAAAAGAAGAGGCGATCAGGCTGGGACGGCAGTTCCTGCAGATCCACATCGATGTCCTCGGCCGGTCCTACGAAGGCGAAATGGAGATTCGACAGATGTGGGGTCCGGAGGGCTGCGGTTCAGTGCAGGAGGAAGAAGTCGCCGCACTGCAGGAGAGTTAAAGGAGAGCGGAGATGAGCGCCATAACGGCAACGTTAGGAGAAGTGGACGTTCTTCGCCATGCGGCGAAGACCACGCAACAGGTGCTGCGGATGAACGTGGAAGGATTCACGCAGGAGCAGAGCCTGATCGCGCCACAACCGGCGGGAAATTGCCTGAACTGGATTGTTGGACATCTGCTGTGCGTGTATAACGATGTGCTGCCGCTGGTAGGGCAGGAACCGGTCCTGCCCAAGGACGCGTTGACGCGCTATGGGCGCGGCACGCCTCCGCTGCAAGATGGCAACGAAGCGCTGCCGCTGAACGAACTGATGTCCAAGTGCGAAGAGGCAGTGAAACGATTCGACGACGGGCTTGCCTCGCTGTCCCTGGAAAAGCTGGATTCAGCAGCGCCGTTTTCGCCGTCGCAGAATCCGAACGAGACAGTGCGTTCGCTGTTGGCGATCGTGGCGTTTCACCAGGCGTATCACGTGGGCCAGACGGGCGTGCTGCGAAGGATTGCCGGGAAGCCGGGCGCGATCGCGTAAACAAGGTGACGAGACAGCCGGCGAGACGCCGGTGCTACCTCAATTCAGGAGCGATGGATGAGCAGAGTGCGAGTGTTGGTGGGGACGCGCAAGGGCGCGTTCGTTCTGGAGTCGGACGGCAAGCGCAAAAACTGGACGGTGAACGGCCCGTTCTTCGCGGGCTGGGAGGTCTATCACGCAAAAGGCTCGCCGGCAGATCCGAACCGTATTTACGTTTCGCAAACGAGCGGGTGGTTCGGGCAACTGATCCAGCGCTCTGACGATGGCGGTAAGACCTGGGAAGTCCCGGGCGGCACCGAGCCGGGCGAGTTTGGGATGCCAAAGGGGCAAAGCAATAAATTTGGCTACGACACTTCGTCCGAAACAGGAAAGCCGCTGACGACGCACCAGTGGTACGACGGGACGCAGCATCCGTGGGAGTTCAAGCGGGTGTGGCACCTGGAACCGTCGCTCAGCGATCCGAACACGGTTTACGCGGGCGTGGAAGATGCCGCGTTGTTTCGTTCCACCGATGGCGGAATATCGTGGCACGAGCTATCGGGATTGCGCGGTCACGGCACCGGCCCGAAGTGGCAGCCGGGCGCGGGCGGAATGGGACTGCACTCGATCATCCTCGATCCCAGCGACCCGAAGCGCATGTACATTGCAATTTCAGCGGCCGGGGCATTCCGCACGGACGACGGCGCCGCGACCTGGAAGCCGATCAATAAAGGATTGCGCTCGCAATACATTCCCGACCAGGATGCCGAAGTGGGACACTGCGTTCATCACATTGCGATGAGCGCCAGACGTCCGGGCGTGCTGTTCATGCAGAAGCACTGGGACGTCATGCGCAGCGATAACGCCGGCGATCAGTGGCACGAGGTGAGCGGAAACCTGCCAACGGATTTCGGATTCGTGATCGACGTGCACGCGCACGAGCCGGAGACGATTTACGTGGTGCCGATCAAGAGCGATGGCGAGCACTATCCACCGGAAGGAAAGTTACGCGTGTATCGCAGCAAGACCGGCGGCAATGATTGGGAGCCGCTGACGAAGGGCCTGCCACAGGAAAACTGCTACGTGGATGTTCTGCGCGACGCGATGTCGGTGGACCAGCTTGACGATTGCGGGATCTACTTCGGCACGACGGGCGGGCAGGTTTATTGCTCGTCGGATTCGGGAGACAGCTGGATGCCAATCGTGCGCGATCTGCCCGCGGTGCTTTCGGTCGAGGCACAGACTCTGCCATGATCCGGGTGACCATTCCGGCGCATCTGCGAACGCTGGCGAAGGTAGATGGCGAACTGCAATTGGACGTGTCACCACCGGTGACAATCGAGTCAGTCCTGGATGCGCTGGAGGCGAAGTACCCGGTACTGACGGGCACGATTCGCGACCACGACACCAAACAGCGGCGGGCGTTCCTGCGATATTTCGCATGCGAAGAAGACCTGTCGCTGGAGCCGCCGGATACGCCGTTGCCGGAGGCGGTGGTGAACGGGAAAGAGCCGTTCATGGTGATCGGGGCGATTGCGGGAGGATGAGATCCCCTCCAAGGAAAGTGGGAATGGGTCAGATTTGTAACTATTTGTTAGGCGAGGAGACCTATGAAAATCAATCCGTATTTGTCATTTCGAGGAAAATGCGAAGAAGCATTCAAGTTCTACGAGAAAGTATTGAACGGCAAAGTTACGTTCAAGATGACCTATGGTGACTCGCCGATGGCGGACCAGACTCCCGCCGAGGCAAAGAATAACATCATGCACAGCACGCTGCAGGTGGGGGATCAGGCGATCATGGGAGCCGACGCTCCGCCGCAGCACGCCACCAAGCCTGCAGGTATTTGCGTGTCGATCAGCGTAAACGACGCGAGCGAGGGCGAACGCATCTTCAAGGCGCTGTCGGAAGGTGGACAGACCCAGATGCCATTCGCAAAGACCTTCTGGTCGCCAGGTTTCGGGATGTGCATCGACAAGTTCGACATCCCGTGGATGGTGAACGTGGAAGTTCCGTACAACCCCAACCAGGCGTGACGACGTTCTCTTCTGAGTGTGCGGCTGCGGCCCGGGCTCGCAGCCGCATCGAGGCCTAATCCCATGTGCAGGAACATCAAGAACCTTTTTAATTTCGATCCGCCGGTGACGGAAGAAGAGATTCGTGCGGCGTCGGTGCAGTTCGTGAGAAAGATCAGCGGATTCACGAACCCGTCGAAGGCGAACGAAGCGGCGTTTGAGCAGGCGATCGAAGAAGTGGCGGAAGTCTCGGCGAGACTGTTGCGATCGCTAGAGACCACGGCGCCGCCGAAGAACCGCGAGGAAGAAGCGGCAAAAGCGAAGGCGCGGGCGGCGGTGAGATTCGGGACGTAGGGTGGGATCCCACATCTCCCAAAAGAAGGGAGATAAGGGGCACCTAGCGCTCGGAATGACAATGAGGTTCGTATATACTCGTCGGCCACGATGAGCCGACGATTCCTTTCTTCTCTTCTCTTCTGTTTCGTTTTCAGCATTTGCGGCGCGGCGCAGAGCCGGGTTGCGGCGGCGATCGATTCGCTGCCTAAAACTAAACACATCGACCAGGTTGCGATTTCGCCCGATGGCGCGCAGGTGGCGTACATCGTGGAAGGCGAACTGATGGTCACGCCGGTTGCGGGCGGTGAGGGGCACGCGATTGCTTCGCAGCCGAAGTTGCCGGCGCGCGAAGTGGCGTGGTCGGCGGACAGCAAGTCAGTGGCGTGGCTAGCGGACCTCCCGGGCGAGAAGCCAGCGGCGGAGTTATGGACGGCGTCGGCAGATGGTTCAGGCGCGAATAAGCTGGCCGACTTAAAGGGTTTCGCGCAGACGATCAAGTTCGCGCCGGATGGCGCGCAGGTCGCCATCCTTTATATAGAAGGGATGCCGCGGGTGGCGGGTCCGCTGCAGCCGGAGACACCGCTCGCGGGCGTGGTCGGCGAACAGACTTACGAACAACGGATCACCACGATCGACATGAAATCGAAGGCGATCAAGCAGGTGACGCCGGCGGATGTTTACGTTTACGAGTACGACTGGGCTCCGGACGGTAAGAGCTGGTCGGCGTCTGCGGCGCATGGATCGGGCGACAACAACTGGTGGATCGCGCGGCTGTATCGCATCGACACGGCGGATGGATCGCTGCATGAGATCTACAAGCCGAAGTGGCAGATTGCGGAGCCGCATGTTTCGCCGGATGGAAAAAACGTGGCGTTCATCGAAGGCCTGATGAGCGATGAAGGGCTGACCGGTGGCGAGATTCACGTGGTACCGCTGGGAGGCGGAGCGGCGAAGAATTTGACGCCGGCAATCAAGGCGTCTCCGTCGTTGCTGGCATGGAATTCGGCGGACGGCATCGTTTTCATCGCAAATAAGGACGGTGAGTCGGCGTTCGGATGGGGCACACTCACTCCTTCCGCGCACGAATGGGGGGCGACGGTTCCGGTGCATGGCTCGGACATGGTCGGGGTATCGGCAGATCCGTGGACGCCTTCGGCGTCATTCTCTTCCGATGGAAAATCGGCCGCGTTCGTGGCTCAGAGTGCGAGCACGCCTCCGGAGGTATTTGCAGGGGCTCGCTTGAAGTGGCGGCAGATCACACACGTTAACGATGGAGTTAGAGCCAACTGGGGCGAGAGCAAGAACGTCAACTGGATGAATGGCTCAACTCGCGTGCAGGGTTGGCTGATGTTTCCAGCGAACTATGATCCGACAAAGAAGTATCCGTTAATAGTGAGCATCCATGGCGGTCCGTCGTGGGCATGCACGTCGAGCTGGAATGTTGGCAAGATGGGCGACATGACGGCGGCATCGACGCTGGGGTGGTTCGTGCTGTGTCCGAATCCGCGAGGGAGTTATGGTCAGGGCGAGTCGTTCACGCAGGGCAACGTGAAGGACTTCGGCGGCGGCGATTATCACGACATCATGGCGGGAGTGGATTTCCTGGTCAAGAACTATCCTATCGATCCGAAGCGGATTGGCATTCGTGGCCACAGCTACGGCGGATACATGACGATGTGGGCGGAAACGCAAACGAATAAGTTCGCAGCGGCGGTAGCGGGAGCTGGGTTGTCGGACTGGCTAAGCTATTACGGGCTGAACGAAATCGACGAGTGGATGATCCCATTCTTTGGCGCGTCGATCTATGACGATCCGTCGGTGTATGCGAAGTCGGACCCGATCAAGTTCGTGAAGAACGTAAAGACGCCGACTTTGATTCTCGTCGGCGACAGTGACGGAGAAGTTCCGATGCCGCAATCGGTGGAGTGGTATCACGCGCTGGAGACGTTCAAGGTTCCGACGCAAATGGTGGTGTATCCGCATGAAGGGCACGTGTTCTACAAGCCGGAAGACGCGCGCGATTACACGCTGCGAACGCTGGAGTGGTTCGATCACTGGTTCGAGAAGGCGGAGCGCTAGAAAAAAAGAGCCGGCCGCACGAAGCGACCGGCCAGTGTGAGGAGCGTTTACAGCACTTAGAAAGTCAGCCTGACGCTGGTTTGCAGCAGGCGAGGTGACGCATCGGCGCCGAGGAACGATCCGTAGATCGACGTCGGTGGGCTAACGGTGGTCAAGCTGGTTCCGAACTGTCCGGAGTTGGCAACGTCGCCAACCGGCTGATCGAAGTTCGGATGGTTGAACAGGTTATAAGCAGTGATACCGAGAACGAGCTGGCCACCTTCCCAGTGCGGAATGTGGAAGCCCTTGCTGAGGGTGAGATCGGTATCGAAGAAGTTCGGCCCGTACACCTGATTGCGGCGAGCGGTGCCGAAACCGGTGGTGGACGCCGCGAAGTTGTTGGTCAACGCTGGGCAGGCGCCATTCACCGCAGAATTGGCAAACGAGGAACCGCAGCTGAGATTCCCGCCAAAGCCGCTGTTCTGATCGGCGAAGGTTGCGCCGAAGATGGTGGCTCCGCCGTAACCATACGAGGCCAACGCGCCACCCGTTCCGGTGTCAACGGCCGTAAACGGCAAGCCGGTATGGGCAAAGATCGTGCCGGCAATGGTGACGTTACCCAGGATTCCGTGCGCGATTCCGCGGGGCGTGGTGTACACGTAGTTGGCGCTGAAGTAGTGACGGATGTCGTAATCCGCATTGCCGTACATGTTCTGGAAGACATTGAACGGATTCTGCGGGGCCGTAACGCTGACGTTCGTGTTGAAGTTGAACGGCGAAATCCCCTGGCCGGCGTTGGAGACGTCGTCAAGAGCGTGGCTCCAGGTGTAGTTCAGCTGGAACTGGAAGTTCGAGAACCGACGCATGAACGAAGCCGTAAAGCCGTTGTAGTTAGAGTTGTAACCCGACGAGATCTCGGTGATGGTATTGAAGCGGAGATCGGCAGGGGATGCCGGCAATCCGTTAAACGAAGTGAACGGCAATGCACCTGGCGTCGCGGGGGTCGAAAGACACGGCGTAGGGCTGGAAGCGGTGAGGGCGACAGTCGCTCCGCAATAAGAGTTCAGACCGGTGTTGCTGATCTGTTCCCAGATGCCGTGATTGCCAACGTATTTGAGGGTCAACGACATCTTGTCGCCGATCGCCTTCTGCACCTGCAGGTTCCACTCCTGGAAGCGCGGCGTGTGGATGTCGCTGCCCGCGTTGAAGAAGTTCGGAACCGCGAACGACGAAGCGCCACCAGTTGCGCCCAGAACCGCGGCGTTCAGTTGCGCGTAGGTTTGTCCGGCGCCGAAGCCGTTAATCAACGCATTGTTGGCGGCGAGCGCCGACGACTGAGCGTTGTTCGGAGTGGCGGGAGCAAAAGGCAGTCCGCTGATGGTGAACGACGGGCTACCCGGCAGATTGTTGATCAGGCTATCCACGTAACCGGCCGGCAGCGTTGAACCAAAGATGCCGAACCCGCCACTGAGAATCGGCCCATTCGTTCCGAAGGGACTCCAGTTGAAGCCAAAGCGCGGCTCGATCGTCCAGGGATGATACGAGCTGGGAAGAGCAAGGCTCTGACCGGAGAGAATGCTCTGGTTGTACGGCGTGGTGATGCTGTGGTCGATGGAGTCGAACGAATCATCGAGGCGGTTAAAGCAGTTGGTCACGCAATTCGGATTGGAGTAGCGATCCACGCGCAACGCAAATGTTAGTGACAAGCCGGGTCTCGCACGCCATGTATCTTCGCCATAGAAACCGAGGTCGTAGAGGTTTATCGGCTGGGTGGGGCGCGTCGGGAAAGCCTGGACATACGTAGTCGCAACTCCGTTGAAGAAATCGGTAAGCGACTCGCTGCCGACCAGGGGCAGACTGCCGATCCCCGGGCCGTAAGTGGTTATGTCGTAGCGGGCCATGTTGGCGCCGATCTTAAAGGTGTGGTTGCCCATGGTGTGGCTCAGGTCGTCGACAAAGCCATACTGGGTAACGTTGCGGCCCTGGGGAGACGGGTTCGGAAGCTGGTAATCGCGACCCAGGGTGAAGAAGGTGTTTCCGGTGAACGAAACCTGCATCGGCTGCAAAGCGAGCGCGCCGGGCAGATCGGTAGGCTGGAAGATCGCGCGATAGTACGACCCGTTCAAATTGAAGGAGTTGACCGTGTTCGGGCTGAAGGTGTGAACCAGCTGCAACTGCCCTTCATACTGGGGCTGGAAGCTGTCCTGGTTGAACAGCGGGTTCAACGGATCGGTATACGTGGCCTGTACGCCGCGATCCATGCGGAAGTGGATAAACACCCGGTTTTTGTCGCCGAGGTTCTGGTCGACGCGGCCGGTGATGAGCCACTCATGGGTGGCTCCGCTAACGCTGGAGGTATAGTTCAGCGCGCAAGTCCCGGTGAATGTTGTCAGGTCGGCGCAGCCACCGCCCGCAACCGGTGCGGCAGTCGAGGCGCCAGGCGCGTTGTTCCAGATATTGAACATGTTCTGGTAGAACGGAACCGACGAAGGGCTCGCGACTGCCAGGTTCTGCAAAGTTGCCGCCTCAAACTGCGGAGACGGAACGTTCACGCTGCGGGAGACGGGGACAATCAGGTTCAGACCTTCGGCATCGACGAAGAAGAATGTCTTGTCTTTCCTGATTGGGCCACCAAACGATGCGCCCCACTGGTTGTCGTTCACGAATCCACGAGGAGTGACGGGAACATTCTGCTTATTGAAGTAGTTGTTGGCGTTCATCGACGTGCCATTCCACTTCCAGAACGCGTTTCCGTGGTAGGTATTGGTGCCGGAACGGCTGACATAGTTCACGTTCGCGCCAGCCTGCGAATAGGCGCCGGAATAGCCGTTGCTCACCACGGTGGCTTCGTTGACGTCGTTCTGGCCGAGCAGAATGTTGGTAGCGCCGGAGTTGTTGAGGTTCAGGAAGGGATCGTTTTCCGGCATGCTGTTAACGGTAAAGTTATTGGAATTGGCTGGCAAACCGTTACTGGAAAAATTGCCGTATCCGCCCTGCGAGTTCATCGCCGAACCGGGCGCCGTCTGCGCGATAAAAGTGAGATCGCCGCCGCCATTGGGAACGAGTTGAATTTGTTCCGAGCTCATGGTGGTGGAGATCGACGGGCTGGTCTGAATGACTCCACCTTCCGCGGTCACAGTTACGGTTTGATTGGCCGCCTGAACCGCCAGTTGAACGTTCGCGGTGGTTACCTGTCCGACGGCGACGTTTACCTGTTGCGTGGCCTTCTGATAGTTGGCAGAGGTGGTGGTCAAGGTGTAATGCCCAGGCGGCAGAAGAGCAAACTCGAAAGCGCCGGTGGCGTTGCTGTTGCGGGTGAGGGTTTGGCCAGTATCTTCATTATGCAGAGTGAGAGTGGCGTTGGGAATGGCAGCCCCGGAAGGATCGAGCACTGTACCGCGAACGTTACCCTGGGTGAGGCTCTGCGAAAAGAGCAAGACTGGCGCGAAAAGGAACAACAGAAGCAAGGTCAAAGCTACCACTGTACTTCGATCTTTCACGAAACACCTCTCGGGCCTTTCAGGATGTTGATCCTGCGGTCGAAGTTACCGCCCGCCAGAAATCGGGACGGTGGTTGTAACGTCGCCGGGACAAAAGGATTCCTGACACACTTCTCCCGACGCTAGTTTTACTTCGCGGAAATCTGCCCCTGAGGCGAGGCTCGAAGAAACGGCGTGAAGCGAACTACGAAATACCCAAGCGCGAAATCAGGTTCCCGAACGGCTTAGCGGGACGACCCCACGTTCCGACAGTACAGGAAGCAAGCTGCGTGCCATCGGCGACACTCAATCGGGGCAATCACTTAGGGATAAGCTGAGTGAATCGACCTACAAGAAGACGGAGATACAGAGATGTGCGATTCGGAAAAACGTAGATTGTATATCGTGTTGCGACTATTCCGGATTTCAGAGCACGATTCGAATTAACCCGGGGTCATGCGACTTGCGCATCTTGGCGCATCAGCGTTACAGAAATCGAGCAACGAATTTGTAAAACTCTATCCATTCTCTCGATTGGCGCAACTTAGTTTGCCATTCCCACGCCGGCAGCGCTCGCCTGCGGAGATCCGGGTTCGATGTTGTAGCGCTTCAGCTTGCGATAGAGAGTGGCACGGCTGATGCCAAGAATTTTCCCGGCCAGCACCTTGTCTCCCTTCGACTGTTCGAAGACACGTTTGATGGTCTCACGCTCGATGTCTTCCAGGTTCGAGAGATTCGAGGAACTCGAATGAGCTCCGGCGGGAGTGGAAGGAGCATTGGAGGCAATGGCTGGAGGCAGATCGACGACATCGATCTGCTTGTGATTGCCGAGCGCGATGGCGCGCTCGATGCAGTTTTCCAGCTCGCGCACGTTACCCGGCCAGTCGTATTGCAGCAGGCACGACATGACCGCAGGAGTGATGGCGATTCGTTCGTCGGGCGAGTAGCGCGCGAGAAATGACTGCACCAACGCTGGAATGTCGGACCTGCGCTCGCGCAAGGCGGGAATCTGAATGGTGACAACGTTCAAGCGAAAATAGAGATCCTTGCGGAAGGTGCCTGCCTTGTAAGCGGATTCGAGATCGCGGTTGGTGGCGGCGACGATGCGCACGTCGATCTTGATCTTATCGTTCGATCCGACGGGGCGAATCTCTTTTTCCTGCAGGACACGCAGCAGCTTGGCCTGCATTTCAAGCGGCAACTCACCGATCTCGTCGAGAAAGATGGTGCCTCCGTTGGCGGCAGCAAAGAGGCCCTGCTTGGACTTTAACGCACCCGTGAACGCGCCTTTCTCGTAACCGAAGAGTTCGCTCTCGATCAGTGTCGGAACCAGCGATCCGCAATCGACGGCAACGAAAGGACGTTTGGCCAGCGATCCGCGGAAATGAATGGCGCGCGCGACCAGCTCTTTGCCGGTGCCGCTCTCGCCCATGATGAGGACGGGAGTGCGCGTATCTTTCAGCCGCGAGATCATGCGCAGGATGTCCTGTATTTTTGCCGATGAGCCGTCGATGACATTCAACTCCATCTCGTTGGAGACGACCTGCTTGAGGTATTCGTTCTCGGCAACGAGGCGGACTTTTTCCTTCATGCGCTGAAGCAGCAGCTTGAGCTGGCCGGCGCCGAACGGCTTGGTGATGTAATCGTAGGCGCCGAGCCGCATGGCTTCGACCGCGGATTCGATGGATCCATGCCCGGTGATCATGGCGAACTCGGTGCGCGGGAGCATCTGCTTCGCCTGCTTCAGGAAATCGTCGCCGCTCATCTGCGGCAGCATGCGATCGACGAGCACGACGTCAGGAGAGTCGGTTTCGAGATAGGCGAGCGCGGCTTCGGCGCTTTCGGCCTCGGCGACATCAAAGCCGATCGATTGTCCGATGGTCATGCACAGACGGCGAATGCTCTGTTCGTCGTCCACGATTAGAAATTTGATCCGAAAATCATCCGTCATTGCGGAGTCCCCATGACTTTCTTCACTACTTCCATCAACTGTGAAATGCGGAACGGCTTCTCGACGCATGGAGCGCCTGTTTTGATAAGAGTCTGAGCCGTTTCTTCGTTCACAATGTCCCCGGTAATGAAAATCAATTTCGAAACCAGTTTTGGGCGATTCGCTGCGAGCCAGGCATGCACGTCGGCGCCATCGACGCCGCCCGGCGTGCGCATGTCAGAGACGACGCCGAGATAATCTCCCTGCTCCAGCAGCGGCAGAGCTTCCACGCCAGAAGCCGCGGTCGCGACCGTGTAGCCCGCGCGTTCCAGCGCAGCCCGCACAAACGACATCACCGAAGGTTCGTCTTCGATGATCAGAACCGGTAACTTAGTGGCGGCGGTTCCGGTCTCAGTCATGCGTTGGCTCCGGCCGCCTGCGCGGAGACGGCATCGGAGGCCACAGGCAAACGCACAATAAAGGTAGCGCCGGGTCCCTCCTGATTATTGCGGCAGAGGATTTCGCCTGCGTGCTCGCGAATGATGCCGTAACAGATGCTGAGCCCGAGGCCCGTGCCCTTGCCGACTTCCTTGGTGGTGAAAAATGGATCGAAGATGCGATCAGGATAGAGGATGCCGGGGCCGTTATCGCGGAACGAGATTTCGGCGACGCCTTCGGTGTTCCGCGTTTCAATGAGAATCTGTCCGGGGTGCTCGCTTTCGCGCACCGCGTCGTAAGCGTTGTTCAGGATGTTGAGGAAGACCTGCTGCAACTGGTGCGAATCGCCGACGACTTCGCCCAGCGAGGAGCTGAACTTTTCGACAATCTTGACGCCGTGATTGGCAAAATCGTAAGCGCGTAACGCCAGCGTTTGGCGCAGGATGGAGTTGACCTGAACCGGCTTGCGCTGCGGCGGCATCTGGCGGGCGAAGCTGAGCAGGTTCTGCACGATCTGCTTGGTGCGCTGCGCTTCTTCGAGAATCACGCGCAGGTCGGACTTGGCGAAGTCGGGGACTTCGGGATGGTCGATGAGCAGGTCGGCGAATCCAAGAATCGCCGTCAATGGATTATTGACTTCGTGCGCCACGCCTGAGACCAGTTGACCGACGGCAGCCATCTTCTCGGTGTGCATCAGCTTCGCCTGAAGCATGGCGGCGTCGGTGATGTCGGTCATCACGACGACGATCGAGGCGACCTGTCCCGACTCATCGCGCATGGGACTGAGATTGATGGCGAATTGGCCGACGCGTCCGGTGCCGAGAAGAATCGGCAGCTCCAGGTTATCGACCTGCAGTCCGCGAAGTGTGCTGTGCAGAGCTTCTTCGATGATTTCGCGGCGGCCGGGCGCGATGAGCTCCGCGAGCTTGCGGCCCAGCAATTCTTCCTGCGAGTATCCGCCGGCTTCGTAGCAGCGGCGATTGGCATAGCTGATCAGGCCGGCCGTGTCGGCGACGATGATCATGCTCTGCGTGGCGTTGAGGATTTTGTTGTTGAAGTCGCGCTGGCGCTGAAGTTCGGCCTGGAAATTCTTCTGCTCGGTGATATCAAGGATGAGTCCGCGATACTGGATGATGCGTCCCTGTCCGTCGCGAACGGCGAAAGCGTTCTGCAGAGAGTGCATCAACGAGCCGTCGCGCTTGCGCAAGGTCTCTTCATAATTGCGCATGGAGCCGGACTCTTCGATGGCGTGACGGAACCAGTCGCGCTGTTCCGGATGAACGTAAAGCTGCTTGCTTATGTCGACCTGCAATAGCTGCTCGCGGCTCTCGTAACCGAGCATGCGGACGAGCGCGTCGTTGACCTCGATGAACCGGCCATCCGGCGTCGAGAAGAACAGGCCTTCCTGAATGGTATCGAACAGTTCGCGATAGCGGCGCTCGGCTTCGCGACGATCGGTAATGTCCTTTAATACGTGGATCGTTTGGAACGCTTCGTTCATCGCGCCGTGAATGCGCGAAGTCGAAACCAAATAGGTGCGCTCGAGGACCGGATGAATGTACTCGTCGGCACCATCGAGTCCGACGCGACAGAACGGGCACGGTTGCGCGCTGTTGTCGCTGGCCATCGCGACCATGGCGCGCATGCTGACGCCGATCAGCTCCGAAGGACGGACTCCGATGAAATCGGCGAGCGTGCGATTGACGCGCAGCACGCGATTCGCCTCGTCGTGGACGACGATGAAATCGGTGATGGAGTCGAAGATCTCGACCCAGTGCCGGTTGGCCTGATCCATGCGGGTGAACAGGCGCGCATTCTCAAGAGCAACGGAAGCGTGCGCCGCCAGCGCATGAAGCAGGTTACGGTCGGCCTCGTTCAACTCTTCTTTTACATCGACCAGGCAAAGGACGCCGATCAGTTCTCCGTCGCCGCTGCGCAGGCGGGCGATAGAGACGGTCTTCCATCCCAAAGCTTGCGCGACTTGCGCGCCTAACATCTTTTCCGCAGTGCCTCGGGCAATGGCTTCGGTGTGGTTCGACGCCAATTCGGTGAGGGCCGTATTGAGACGGCGCAGGAGAGACTTGTCAGGAACGCTATCAGGGTCGTGAACGATGACTGTTTCGAGAACCGACCGTTGAGCAAGGGCGAGAACCGCGGCGCGCGCACCCAGCATGTCGGCGGCGCGTTGTGTAAAGCTGCGAACAAACTGCGGCAAACGGAGCGAGGAGTTCAGCTCCAGCGCCAGGCTCATCAGGTTCTCGGCGCGTTCGCGATGCTGGCGGGCGAGATGAAGGTTATGTGTGCCCTCCATCACGACGGCAATTTCACTGGCCAAGACTTTGGCGCGGCGAACATCCTCCTGCTCGATGCGGTCCCCATCGCAACGATCCATGACCGCGAGCACACCAAGGCGAGACCGGTCGGATGACATGAGCGGCACGGCCATGAACTGCTTCAGAGCGAGCTTTTTGACGGCATCGTCTTCGAGTACGGCGAGATGCTTAACGTCGTCGGCCCAGACAGGCTCGGAAGAATTCTCCAGGCGGCCGGCGATGGCTTCGGGCAGAGGCAGGCGGACGGGTTTGGAGACACCGTTTTCCGCGATCCACCGAATCGTGTAGCGGCCGTTCTCAATGACGGCGATCGCGGCGCGTTCGAAGTTCAGGAATTGCCCTGCTCTTACGACGAATTTCTGGAAGAACTCATCCGGGTCGCCGGAGCTACCGAGCTCCGAGGTGATCTCGAGCAACTTGCGCAGTTCTTCTGCACGTTCGTGGCCGAGGAAGATTCGTTGAAGCGGGTCCTGTTGCGCCTGATCGCTTTGGTAGTTTGCCGTCATCCTTATAGTTCCTGCGCTCAATGGCTTCCGTACCTCGCACGTGAAGGCGTCGTGGGGCACTGACGCAAACACGCACTGCGACCGAGGGCTCTCACACTGCAGAGAAAGAGCAAAGTACCCCTTCATCTCATTTTGAGTCAATACAAATTGCCCCCTAAGTAGCCTGTGAGGTTACCGGTTGAGACACAGGTGTTCATCTCAGGATGAGAAGCTGCACCTGCCATTTGGCCGGAGTTTGAGACGAAAACTGTCAATCCGGCCGCTCTGAGAACGCTTCCGTTAATTAACATCAACTTTAGATTCAGCAACTTACAAAATATCCAAAGAAGTAACCGCCGTGGCATGGGCCGTGCACTGGAAACGGCGAGAGAGATTGTCCCTTAGGAGGGGAATTGTGTTTTCTCGGACAGTAAAGAACCTCCTCGCCCTGGCATTAATGGCGCTGGCGTTTGGAATGACGGCAATTGCGCCAGCCCGGGCAGAGGACGAAGGCCGGAGAGTGAAGACCAAGGTTGCACCCACTTACCCCGAGCTTGCTCGACGGATGAATGTGACAGGAGTCGTCAAGCTGCGAGTCACCATCGCGGCCAACGGAACGGTAAAGGACGCGAAGGTGATCGGCGGACATCCACTGCTGGTGGATCCGGCGATTGAAGCGGCGAAGAAATGGAAATACGAACCGGCTAGTGAAGAAAGCAGCGAGATCGTGGAGTTCCGTTTCGACAACAACCAGTGATGAGCTGAACCCCGCGGGTCCGGACCCCGGACACCGGAGACAACGTAATGAACATTCGCAAGAAGCTGTACTTCAATTTCGGCGGCCTGTTGGCGATCATCTTCCTCTTGTGCGTGGCAACCGTGGTGGTGGTCGTGAAAGAACGTTCGGCGCGCACGACGAACGCCAAGGCCCAGGAAATCTCCCAGGACGGCAAGACCATCGGTTACCAGATGATGCAGAACCGCCAGTTGCTGAGCAACTACCTGCTCAGCGGCTCCAACGGAGAAGCGGCGGGACTGAACGACGGCATGGCGAAGTTGCAGGACCTGATCCACAAGACCAACGAGAAGGTGACGTCGGACCTGCAGAAGACGGCCCTGTCGCAATTGAGCGATTCGGAGCGCGACTGGGAAAACAATTTCGCGCGACCGCTCGAAGAGAAACGCAAACAGGTTGATTCCGGCAACGCTACCGTCAGCGAACTGCAGATCCAGTATCTACAGCTCGATCCCGCATCGTGGACGAATAAGTCCCTGGCGCACATCGAAGAACTCGAGCGGCTGATCCAGAACGAACAGGACGATCAACGCAAAGCTGATGCCTCAACCAGCAACTGGACGATGTTCTTCGCGATCGTGTTCGGCTTGGTTGGCATTCTCGCCGGCGCAGTCATCGCCTACAAGACTTCGGCTTCAATCACCGAACCCCTCTACCAGTTAATGCTGGTTTCCCGCGAGATTGGTGAGACGGGCGACCTCGATCACCAGATCGACATACAGCGCGAAGACGAAATCGGCGAACTCGCCCGCACTTTCGGCAAGATGGTCGCCTACCTGAAAGAAATGTCCCAGGTTTCCGAGGCGATTGCGCGCGGCGACTTGAGCGTGCAAGTTCATCCGCGTTCCACCCGCGACACGCTGGCCAATGCTTTCGGGCGCATGGTTGAGGGCCTTCGCCAACTGGTCAGCAGCGTTCGCGACAGCGCTTCGCAGGTTTCCAGCGGATCGAACCAGGTAGCCAGCGCTTCGGAAGAATCAGCCAAGCTGAGCGTGCAGGCTTCGTCGTCGATCGATGAAGTCACCAGCACCATGCACGAGATGAGCGTCAACGTGCAGAACATGGTGAAGAGCACGCAGATGCAGGCTTCGAGCGTAAGCGAGACCTCCTCGTCGATCGACGAGATGGTGGCCTCGATCCAGCGCGTCGCCGACACGGCGAAGGTGCTGCTCGATATTTCGCAGCGTTCGCGCGAAGAAGTCCAGGCCGGCATCGCAACCATGCAGAAGACGACGGAAGGGCTGAATCGCATCAACAGCTCGATCGAGTCTTCGGCGGAGATCATCGACGTGCTTGGCACAAGGGCGGACGACATCGGCAAGATCATCGAGGTCATCGACGATCTAGCGGAGCAGACCAACCTGCTTGCCCTGAACGCGGCCATTGAAGCGGCTCGCGCCGGCGAACACGGACTCGGGTTCGCGGTCGTCGCCGAAGAAGTTCGCAAGCTGGCCGAGAAGTCGGCTTCCAGCACCAAGGAAATTTCCGAACTGATCGCGAGCATTCAGAAAGAAGCTCGCCGTGCCGTCGAGAACATGGACAAGAGCACGACGATCGTCAACGAAGGACTGACACTGGGCGGAGACCTGAATGGCGCGTTAAAGAAGATCTCCAATGTGGTGACGGAAGTCTTCAAGTTCGCGCAGGAGATCGGCGCGGCCACGAACGAGCAGTCGCACGGCTCTTCGCAGATCGCAAAAGCCACTACGCGGCTGAATGAACTAACTCACGAAATCAATTCCGCGGTGGAAGAGCAGGCGTCGGGTGCGCAGGCTGTCGTAATGGCGATGGAACGCATGCGCGAACTGGTGCAGCGCTTCACCTCGGGTTCGACGGAACTGGCGGCTTCGGCGGAGCAGATGTCGAAGATGTCGCGAGTGCTGCTCGACAGCATGGACCGCTTCACGCTCGACGGACTTGGGCATCGTCCGGCAGCTGGTGGCGGCAACGGGTTTGGACAGAAGTCAGCGAATGGCAATACCGGGAGTAACGGCAACGGTAGTGGCAGTGGCAACGGCTCTGGATACGATCACGCCAGCGCCGCCTATGCCCTTGCCCGCCTGTAAATCGGAGTAGGCGATGAGTAACGACCTGCACATTGTCGGATTTCGCGTGGGAACCGAGACGTTCGGCGTACCGATCACGTGTGTGCATGAAATCGTGCGCGTGCCGGATATCACCAGCGTCCCCGATTCGCCGGAATTTGTGGAAGGCGTGATCAACCTGCGGGGCAAGATCGTCTCGGTGGTTGATCTGCGCAAGCGGTTCGGAGAAACCCAGATCGATCCCCATAAGAAGAATCGGGTGATCGTGGTGGAGTCGGACGGCAAGCTGGTAGGGCTGATTGTGGATGCGGCTTCGGAAGTACTGCGCATTCCGAACACCGATATCGAGCCGCCGCCGTCGGTCTTGCAGAGCAGCGAGTCCAGCTATGTGACCGGAGTCGGCAAGCTGCAAAACCGTTTGATCATTTTGGTGGACTTGAAACGCGTACTGCAACGCGGCGAACTGCGCAAGCTGAACGAAGCCGTGGAAGCGGCCGCGGCGAACTAACCAGCACAGGCAGGAATGCCTGTGCCACACAAGAAAAGAAGAGCATGGCGAGCGCCACCATCCCGATCACCGAGCCCGAACTGAAGCTGCTGCAGACCCTGGTGTACCAGGAATGCGGCATGTACTTCGACGAACGGCGGGCTCACTTCCTGCAAGACCGGCTGCAACGCCGGCTGAAGGCATGCCGTCTGGAAACGTTCTACAGCTACTATCGCCTGCTCACCAGCCGTGAAGGCAAGGCTGAGCTTTCGGCGCTGCTGGAAATCCTGACGGTCAACGAAACCAGTTTCTTCCGCAACAAACCGCAGTTGGAACTGTTCCAACGCCAGATCCTGGAAGAGATGCTGCACCGGAAGCAGGATCGCCGCGACTGGACACTGCGTCTGTGGAGCGCCGGTTGCTCGACCGGACAGGAACCGTACACGATGGCCATGCAGGTGGCTGACGCGCTGGCGTATTACTACCTGCGCAATCCCCTGCCCTTCGACATGCCGACGCCGAAGCCGCTGATCCCGCCGCCGTGGCGGGTGGAAATTCTGGCTTCCGACATCAGTTATTCCGCCCTGCGCACGGCGCAGGAGGGTCTCTACTCTGAAGCCCAGATGGAACCTGTCGATTACATGTTCAGGCTCCGTTATTTCGACAAGATGGGCGATCACTACCAGGTGAAGAAAGCGGTCCGCGAGCTGGTGCATTTCGACTTTCACAACCTGAAGACGGAATTCCTGCCGCAGCGCAACGATTTCATCTTCTGCCGCAACGTGATGATTTACTTCGACGAAGCCGAGCAGAAGCGGCTGATCGACAAGTTTTATCGCTGCCTCAACCCGGGTGGCTACCTGTTCGTGGGTCATGCGGAGAGCCTGTTCGGCCTGACCGACCGCTTCCGCATGATTCACCAGAACAACGGCACCGCCTACCACAAGATTGAGGTGGAGCTGTGAGTTTCTTCTCGGAAGAACGGGCGGCGGAACTACGCGATTTGTTTTTTGAGAGCGCGCAGGAACTGCTGCAGACCCTGAACGAGCAGGGCCTGGAACTGGAGAAGTCGACTGGTGACGCCGAAGTTGTGCGCGGCATTCGCAGGACGGTCCACACGCTGAAAGGCGACTCTGCCGCGTGCGGGTTCCGCGAGTTGAGTGACCTGGCGCATGAATTGGAAGACGTGTTGAAGCCGGAGCTGGTGGCATCGGCCGGCAACGGGGTGGCGGAACTGGTGCTCAGCGCCGCCGACATGTTCGACGCCATGCTGGCCGCTTATCGCGGCAAGATGCAGCCTCCAAAGGCCGATCCGCTGCGCGCGATGATCGCCAAACTGCTGAAGAATCCTGCATCGGCTGCGGCGAAAGATGAGTTGACTCCCGCTTTCGATTGGAGCGAGTACGACCGGTTAGCCATGGAAGGCGCGCTCGCCAAGGGCAACAACGTTTACAGCGTGGCGGTGGCGATCGACCGAACCTCGCCGATGCGCGCTGCGGCGATGCAACTGGTTCTGAATGTTTTGACGGAAGCCGGAACCATTCTGGCTCGGCATCCGGAAGAGATTCCTGCGGATGGAACGGTGGACGTGGTCGAGGTAGCCCTCTCGAGCAAGCTCGGCGAAGGCGCGATCCGGCAGAAGTGCGCCATTCCAACCGTCGTTGAGAATGTCCTGATCACGCCATGGACACCTTCCGTGCCTGCGGCGCAGCCCTCCCCAATTGACCAGGATGTTCTCGGCATCGCGGAGACGATCGCCACTCCCGCTGCGGCCGAACCCGCGGAAGAACTCGAAGAGGCGTTGGCAGCCGCGATTCATCAGGCCAACGAATCGCATCCCAAGGCAAAAGGCAAAACGCCGGAGTTCGCCCTCACCGAAAACACGCTGCGTGTGGATGCCGATCGCATCGACATCGTGATGAACCTGGTGGGCGAGCTGATTATCGGCAAGTCGATGCTGTATCAGAGCATCAATGAATTTGGACGGCGCTTCCCCAAAGATCCTCTGAAGAATCGCTTCACTGACGCGATGTCAAAACAGGCGCAAGTGCTCAACGCCTTGCAGCGGTCGGTGATGAAAATTCGCATGGTGCCGGTGGACCAGTTGTTCCGGCGCTTCCCGCGCGTGCTGCGCGATGCGGCCAAAGCGTGCAACAAAGAAGTGGAACTGGTCACAATCGGGCAGGATACCGATCTCGACAAGGGCATTCTCGACGCTCTGGCTGAGCCATTGACCCACCTGCTGCGCAACGCTGTTGATCACGGTATTGAAAGCCCGCAGGAACGTGTGGCGAAAGGCAAATCACCGCAAGGATTCGTGAAGCTCAACGCCTATCACCAGGCGAATCACGTAGTGATCGAGATCAGCGACGACGGGCGAGGAATCGATCCCGAAAAATTGGTTGCGAAGGCGATCGAGCGCCGGTTGCTTACGGCAGACGATGCGTCGCGACTGACCGAAGCGCAGAAGCTTGAGCTGATCTTCGAATCGGGATTCAGCACGGCGGAAGAGATCACCGCGATCTCCGGCCGCGGCGTCGGCATGGATGTGGTCCGCAGCGTCTTGGCGCGCCTGAAAGGTACGGTGCAGATCATCAGCACCATCAATAAAGGCACCACGTTCCGCCTGACGATGCCGCTTACTCTGGCGATCATTAAGGCCCTGTTGTTCTCGGTGGGCGAGCAGTACTACGCAGTGCCGCTGAACACCGTGGTCGAAATTACGCGCGCACACATCGAGCAGGTTCATCGCATCGACAACTGCGAAGTGCTTCGCCTGCGTGATGAAGTAATCACGCTGACGCGACTGAGCCGCATGATGCCGGAAACGCGCGAATCGTCGATTTCCAAATTTTTCGTCGTGGTGGTTGGGCTTGGCGAACGCAAGTTTGGTTTGATCGTCGACAAGCTGGTTGGCGAAGACGAACTGGTGATCAAGGCGATGGACGATCAACTGGTCGCCACCGACCTGGTAAGCGGAGCGTCGATCCTTGGGGATGGAACGGTTGTGCTGATCCTGAACATTCCGGCGCTGGTGGATCGCGTGGCGTTTATCCGCATGCCGGCGGCAAGTGTACCGATGATGTCGCAGTCCGAGGGGGTTAGTGCCGCAGTATGAAGAAGTCCGTCAAAGTTCTGGTGGTCGATGATTCCGCTCTGATGCGGAAGCTGATTCCCCAAATGATCGAGCGTGACAGCTCGATGCATGTGGTGGGAACCGCCATGGACGGCGCATTTGCGCTGGAAAAGATCCCGGAGCTTAAGCCCGATGTGGTAACGCTGGATCTCGACATGCCGCGCATGGATGGCATGGAAACCCTGCGCAAGATCATGAGATTTCATCCGCTGCCGGTCATTGTCGTCAGTGCGCATTCGACCGACGGCGCGATGGCAACGTTTAAGGCTCTGAGCTTCGGCGCGCTGGATTTCGTCACCAAGCCGCTCGATCCCACGTCGCACATGGATCAGATCGCAGTGGAACTGGTGACCAAGATCAAGGCTGCGGCGAAGAGCCAGATTGTGCAGCTGCCGGTGCCTCAGGCGAAGCCGCGCAAGACACGCACGACGAACAAGACCGGCGCGCCAACGAAGGTCGTCGCGATCGGAGTTTCCACCGGTGGTCCGCAGGCGCTCCACTATGTGCTGTCGCAGCTGTCCTCCGACTTCCCGGGAACGATCCTGATCGTGCAGCACATGCCGGAAGGTTTTACCGAAATGTTCGCCCGCCGGCTCGACGAGACTTGCGCGATCGAAGTGAAAGAAGCCAAGTCCGGCGATCTTCTCGTGCCCGGCCGGGTGCTGGTTTGCCCGGGCAACAAGCACATGAAGGTAAAGCGCATGCCCCTGGGCGACATCGTGGTGCTGAACGACAGCGAGAAGGTGAATGGACATCGTCCATCCGCGGACGTGCTGCTGCAATCGGTCGGCCACGAATTTGGTGATCGCGCGATCGGCGTGTTGATGACGGGCATGGGTGAAGACGGCGCCGACGGACTGGGAACGGTCCGCGATTGCGGCGGCTTGACGATTGCCCAGTCGGAAGAGAGTTGTGTGGTTTATGGAATGCCGCGGGCTGCGGTGGAACGCGGGCACGCCATGCGCGTGGTATCGCTGGACGCCATGGCGAATACGCTGCAAGCGCAGTGTGCGGATAAGAACAAGACGAACCGGACGAATGCAGTGCCGGTCGTGATGGAAGCAGGAGACTAGCTTTAGCAGCGGGCGCCAGGCGTCCGTGGCTGGAGGAAGGTATGGAGCAATTTGCCCCACTCGTAAGAAGTAAGGATATGCGGCCCGTCCGTTACCTGGTCGTGGACGACTCTATCTTCGCGCGCAAGAACCTGGCGCGGATGATCGAGTCGTTTGGCGGACAGGTTGCCGGAGAAGCCGGCGACGGTTGTACGGCGATCACCGAGTACAGCCGCACGCAACCCGATATCGTGCTGATGGACATCACCATGCCGCAGATGGAAGGCATCGAGGCGGCAGAACGCATCGTGCGCCAGGCGCCCGAAGCTCGCATCGTGATGGTGTCGTCGGTCGGCTACCAGGAAAACATTATCGCCGCTCTACAGAAGGGCGCGCGGCACTTCGTGCAGAAGCCGGTGAAACCGGAAGTGCTTTACGAAGTGGTGAAGTACGTCCTGGGAGAATCGGCACAAGCCGGAGCGGAGAGCGCGGCTCCCGCGGGAGCAGTCCAATGAAGATGGAGCTGATTCAGCCGTTCATCAACGCGGCTGACGCAGTCCTGGCCCAGACGCTGAAGGCGCCGACAACCATCGGTGAAGTCAGCATGGAAGAGGAAGCCTATCGCCGCAGAGGCGTGGCGGCCATGGTTAGCGTCATCGGCGATATCGAAGGTCGCGTGATCTTCGACCTTGAGCCTACCACCGCCCAGCAAGTCGCCGCAAAACTCGTCGGCGACGAGTCAGCGGCGTGCGACATGGTGCCCGAGGCCATCTGCGAGCTGGCCAACCAGGTGATTGGCAACGCCGTCACCGTGCTCAACGACCAGGGCTTCCACTTCAAGGTTATGCCGCCGGAACTGCACACCGCCGAGCGCGGAGCCCAGAGCACCGAAGATACCGAGGCGCTGGTGATGTGCTTCGAGACCGTCAGCGGTCACGTTTTTATGAATATCGCAATGCGATATAACAAGCGCCGGCGTGCGGATGGGAGCGCCGCGGCCGACTAAGAGTTTTCAATCTCCGTACACTCCTGAGTACGATTGAGGGCGAAGCGCCAGCTAAGAGCTTCGCCCTTTTTTTGTTTAGTTATTGCGCGGTAACGAAGGTAGGATTCGGCGCCGCCGAGGGCATGTTCAGGACCACCGTGTCATCGAGCGTGCGAATAATACTGGTGGATCCAGCAGTATTCGTCGTATCGCCGTTGTAGTTGACCGCGTAAACCTTGGTCGACCCCGGTGAAGCGACCAGCAGCACCTGGTTCAGCGCCGGCAGTCCGTTGGGCAGGGTGTTGTTTCCGACCGGAATGGTGGCACGCTTGAAATAACCCAGCGCATCGTAGACCTCCACGAATCCCGGCGTTCCCAGGAAAAGAACGTAGAACTTGGTTCCGTTATCGAGCGGAGCCACCGCGACAGGCGTCGCGCTGGTCGAAACGGTCTTTAGAATCTTTTGCGGGAACGAACTCCCGTCAACGATCGTGATCGATCCCGAGCCGCGGTTTACCACGTACAGCCGCTTCAAACCCGCATCCCAGACCAGTTGTGTGGGCGATGCTCCCACTTTCAGGCTATTCGTCACCGTATCGGATGTCGTGTCAATGACCGAAACCGTACCATCTCCCTGATTGGCAACGAATACATAGCTGCCGTTGTCCGAGATGGCGATCGCCCCCGGGGATGATCCCACCAGAATATTCTGCTGGTTGGTATTGTCCTTGGTGGAGATCACAGAGACCGTATTGCTGCCCTGGTTGGTGACGTACGCCTTTCGCGCGTCAGACGTGCAGACCACCCCGACTGGATTGACTCCGGTAGGCACGAAAGCTTCCGCTTGCAGATTGGTGCCGTCCACAACTACAACGCGGTTCAAATTCGTTTCCACCACGAAGGCCAGGCTGCTGGCTGCGGCGACGTAGCTTGCACCCGCATTCGGCTCATCGTTGTTTTGCAGCAGCGGGATCGTGGCAACGGTAGCGCCCACGCCGGCGAGCGGCGAAAACGTGCTCAGTGTGTTGTCGGCCTGGTTGACGACATAGGCCAGCCCAAATCCTGCGGTAATCACAGCGTGAACCGGATTGATTCCGGACAGGTGATTGCCCATGTTGGTGTCGCCGGAGACGTCAATTTGGGTCACGCTGGGCGCCGGCCCTGGTGAGACCGGAGGATTGCCGGTGGGATCACCAGGATCCTGAGGCTGGCCGCCGTTTGTGTTGACCACAATGGCGTAGTGCGTGGCCTGTGGATCGGCTCCCGGCAGCGGAATCGGGATGGCGATGGGTCGATAGGTGTTCTCGCAACTGACCAGGAACAATATAAGAGCGAAAAGGACCGCAGCGGCCAACATCTTAGTCGTCCGCCGGCGGAATGAGTCGTTCAATGAAATCGGCACTGCGCCGTAAACCCCGTTTGCTGATGAAAGTTGTGAGTAGTCATTGTACGAGTTCCGGGCCTGCGTGTGCAAAGGCCAGACACACTGGCCCGTTCATGGCTCGGCAGGCCGCAAATTTTCGTGGAATGGCGGCGATTGGCTCAGGCGGCTTTTTTGGTTTTCTTCTTCTTGGTCGCGGACTTGAGGTGAACGCGTTCGGCCGCCTCAGCAGCTTCCACCCGCTGCGGACCTTTCTTCTTGCCTTCCATCCCGGCGAGACTCTGCTTCAGGGCGGCCATCAGGTCGGTGACCGGTGCCGCTTTCTTTGGCTTTTCAACCGGCGTGACTTCCTTCCCTTCCAGTCGCGCTTTGATCAGTTCGCGCAAGTTGTCTTCGAAGGTGTCGTGATACTTCTCGGGGTCGAACTTCGCCTTCAGCGCTTTGATCAACTGTTCGGCGACCCTCACTTCCGCTTCCTTTACTTCTACATCGGGCGCGCCGAAATTCTCCAGCCGCCGTACCTCGCTCTCGTAGTACATGGTGTGCAACACAATGCCGCCCTCGTCCGGCCGCAGGATCACCGTATATTCGCGGTTGTGCATCGTCAGCTTCGCAATCCCCAGGTACCCGGTCTCCTCCAGTGCGCGCGCCAGCAGCGCGTACGGACGCTTCCCTGCTTCCTCGGGCATCAGGTAGTACGAGCTCTCAAAATAGATCGGATCGACTTCGTCGGCCTTCACAAATTCGAGGATCTCCATCGCCTTGGCGGTTTTCGGCTCGATCTTCTTGATCTCATCGGGTTCAATGACGACGTACTCTCCCTTGCGATACTCGAAGCCCTTAACGATCTCGCTGCGATCGACCACCACTTCCTCTTCCGGACAGACTAACTGCTGCTTTACGCGAACGTGGTCGGGACGATGAAGCATGTGGAACGAAACGCGCTCGCCGCGGGCTCCGGAAAACAATCGTACAGGCATGGAGATAAGGCCGAACGTGAGATAACCGGTCCATACGGAAGAAGGCATACACAGTCCTTGGCGCGGACACGCGGTCTGCGTTACATGGTACGATGCGTTTCGCTGAGCCCAGTGTCGCCAATTCTTCTGACATTCAATTTCGGTTTGGAACTGCTCGCTCGTTCACCTTCGCAGCGCGTGCTTCCCGCATTGGTGGTGACGCTTGCCTTTGGGCTTTTCGGCTTCCTGCTGCGCGGAGTAACCAAAGGCGGCGCAGTCGCAGGTACTCTAACGTCGTTCGCGATCTATCTCGGACTGGGGTTGGGTGGATTCGTAACCCTGGCTGGCGTGTTCGCGATCACGCTGCTGACTACGCGTCTCGGATATTACCGAAAGCTACAGCTAGGATTGGCGGAATCGAGCACCGGGCGCACAGCCGGGCAGGTGTTCGCAAATCTCTCTGCAGCAGCGGTGTTTGCCGTGCTCGCGATCAAGGCGCAACTATTTGCTCTCGCTGCTGTCGCGGCCATCGCTGAAGCGGCGGCCGATACAGCGCAAAGTGAAATCGGGGAGATTGTTTCTCACCGTTCGTGGCTGATCACCAGCTTTCGTCAGGTCCCCGCTGGAACCGATGGTGGCATCACTTTCCCTGGAAGCCTTGCAGGAGCCGTTGCTGTCTGCACGATTGTCGCCCTCGCCGCCGTCACACACGTGATTGCGCCAAACCGCACCTGGATCGCCGGCATTGCGGGCTTTTTCGGAACTATCGTCGATAGTCTGCTGGGCGCGACATTTGAACGCCGTGGCTGGCTGAATAACAATGGCGTTAATTTCCTGAGCACGCTCGCGAGCGGAGCGACCGCGATTGCGATTTCGCTGTTCGTGCATCAATAGCCGATTGACAATCCTGAACAAACCATTGAGTATGCCGCCCTCATGAAAATCTCTCGTCTCCTGATTCTGGTTCTGCTTTCCATTCCTCTCTTCGCGCAAGATTACGACGTTCTGATTCGAAATGGCCGTGTAATCGATGGCTCCGGCAATCCGTGGTTCTGGGCCGACGTCGGCATCAAGGGCGATCGCATCGTTCTTGTCGGCCACGCGCCTGCCGACGCGCACGCGAAGCAGACAATTGACGCCACTGGACTGATCGTCGCTCCAGGCTTCATCGACATGCTCGAACAGTCGGAATACAGCCTGCTGGTTGATCGCCAGGCCGTGAGCAAGCTGACGCAGGGAATCACGACTGGAATCACGGGTGAAGGCAATTCCATCTCGCCGCAGAACAAGGCGACCATCGAAGACCAGCAAGACTGGCTCGAGCACTACCACCAGACTGTCGATTGGAGCGATCTGAAGGGCTATTTCGACCGGCTTGAGAAACAGGGCTCGGGCATCAACCTCGGCACTTACGTCGGCGCAGCGCAGGTGCGCGAGTACGTCGTCGGACACGACAATCGCGCAGCTACGCCGGAGGAACTGCACAAGATGCAGGACCTGGTCGAGCAGGAAATGAAGCAGGGTGCTCTCGGCGTTTCGACCGCCCTGATCTACGCTCCGGGCAATTACGCCAGCACCGACGAACTGATCGCGCTGGCGAAAGCGGCTTCGAAATACGGCGGCATCTACGCCTCGCACATCCGCAATGAGGGCATCGAGGAGAAAGCCGCTCTGGATGAGGCTTTCCGCATCGGCCGCGAAGCAAACATTCCGGTCCACATCTTCCACCTGAAAACTGCCGGCGCCGACAACTGGGGAAACATGCCAAAGGTGATCGCCTGGATCGAGGAGGCGCGCAAGCAAGGCATCGAGGTCACGGCCAATCAATACCCCTATATTGCCTCAGCTACTTCTCTCGGGGCGGCGATTCCACCGAAATATCACGCTGGCGGTACGGATGCCTTCGTCGCGAGGCTGAGAGATCCGAAGACTCGTGAGCAGATCAAGCAGGAAATGGATGGCCCAGCGCAGGGCGGAGGCGAAAACATGTGGCGCGGGACCGGCGGTCCGCAGGGCATTCTGGTGGCGTCGGTTTTAAGTCAGAGTCTGAAGCAGTACGAGGGCAAGCGCATCGCGGAGATCGCGAAGATGCAGAATAAGGATCCGATGGACGCGCTCATGGACCTCGTGGCCGACGATCGCGACAACGTCGGCGCGATCTACTTCTCGATGAGCGAACCCGACGTTAAGCTGGCGATGCAGCAGCCGTGGGTGGCCGTGGGAACCGACTATAGCGAAGTCAGTCCCACCGGGCCGCTATCGGAAGGCAAAGCGCATCCGCGCGCCTACGGCAGCTTTCCGCGAATTCTTGGAACGTACGTGCGCGATCAACATAACCTGCGCATGGAAGACGCGATCCGCAAGTTCACTTCCCTGCCCGCGCAAATCGTCCGCCTTGAAGGCCGAGGATTGCTCATACCCGGCTACTTCGCCGATGTAACCATCTTCAATCCGGCGACTGTGCGCGACATTTCCACTTTCGAAGATCCGGCGCATGTCTCAGAAGGGATTGAGTATGTCTTCGTGAATGGCGTGCTCTCGCTCGAGCACGAAAAAGTTACCGGGCAGGTTGGCGGACGTCCGCTGCGGGGGCCGGGATATCAAAAGTAGCGACGAGCCTGATCGAAAATTTCTGAGGCTGCTCGGAACGTATTCGCGTGAGCCTGTGCAGTTAGTTCGATGGGCTGCGAATAGCCGCCGCCCATCGTAATAATCAAGGGAATGGCGCGGCGATGCGCCTCTGTCATTACCATGCGGTCGCGCGCGAGCAGCCCTTTGTGCGTGAGTTTCAACTTGCCTAGCGCATCGGAAGCAAGCGGATCGGCGCCAGCCTGGTAGAAGATGGCCTCCGGATCGAATTCGAAGATGCGGGGCAGGACGTTCTCCAACTCCCGCAAGTATTCTTCGTCGCCGACTCCTTCCGCTAGCGACACATCGATCTTGCTCTGCTGCTTGCGAAACGGAAAGTTCACCTCGCAATGTACCGAGAGCGTTAGCACATCCGGATCATCCTGAAAAATCTGTGCTGTCCCATCGCCCTGGTGAACATCGAGATCGACGACCGCGATCCTCTTGGCTTGAGCGGTGGAACGCAGCCACCGGATCGCCACCGCAATGTCATTGAACACGCAATAGCCCGATCCATCGGCGCGAAAGGCGTGATGCGTGCCTCCGGCAAGATTGCCTCCCCACCGATTCGCCAGCGCCTCTTTCGTCGCCGCCAGTGTTCCGCCGACCGACGCCAGCGTTCGTTTCACCAGCGCCTCTGACCAGGGAAAGCCGATCCGGCGCATCGCCTGCACTGAGAGCCTGCCTTCCAGAAAGGCTGCCACATACTCAGAATCGTGCGCCAGTTCGATGGTTTCGCGATCCGCCAGCGGCGCCGGTTCAAACCGGAAAAGCCCATCTCCAGCGAGCAGCTCACGGGCTATTCGGTATTTCTGAATCGGAAAGCGATGCCCTTCCGGAAGCGGAATGACGTGCTGGTCGGTAAAGAAGAGTGTTTTCAAAATTGCCGCGAAATAGCCACTTGCAAAAGCGTTTAACTTTACCGTTTACGTGACGTGCATCTTCCACGCCCAATAGCTGAGCACCTCGCGGCTGATTCCCGTAAATCGTCCCCACGTAGTTTTCGGCAGCGAATCGGGCCGCGGCGCCCCGAAGGCTTCCACTCCTTTCTTGGCCATCATCTGCTTGATGCGAAAGATGTGGTACGCATCGCTGACTACCAGCGCGGAATGCAGGTGATTAGTGAACATGATGGTCGCCACACGCTGCGCCGACTCGGCCGTGTCGCTGCTATGGGTCTCGCCGATCAGATTCACGTCGGGAATCCCGTGCCGGGTCAGGTACTCGCGACCGACGCCGCCTTCGCTGTACACGGGATCAAGACCCGCGCCGCCGGTCGTGATCACCACCGGAGCCAGTCCCTCGTTGAACAGGTCAAGCGCGTGGTCGAGCCGCGCCTTCAACACCGGCGAGGGGCGTCCCGAATATTCCGCCGCGCCAAATACAACGATGGCATCGGCTTTTCGCAAAGGATCGCCCGCCGACGCCTGCCGAATCTTCACGCCAATGACACACGACGCCAGCAGGAAAGCCGCCGCCGCCAGCGCCAGCAACCAGAAAATAATCGAGGTGAGTCGCGACCGGGCCAAGCGTTATCCGGCGCTCTGCGCTTCCTTACCCAGCGCCTTGGCGATCTCAGAGGCGGGGATGGCTCCCTCACGCTGAATCTGCCACGGGCGTCCGAATTCGCCGCTCAGGTCAACGATGGTCGACGCCGCATCGCGGGGCGAAGTGCCGCCGTCGATGATGACCGGAAGCCGATCGCGCAACTGTTCGCGAACCGCTTCCGCCGTCGTACATTCCGGCCCACCGCTCAGGTTGGCGGAGGTGGCCGTCACCGGGTAGCCCGAAGCGTGAATCACTGCCACCGGAATCGCCGCCGCCGGCACGCGAATCGCGACGTTCCCGGTATTGGCCGTGACCTTCAACGGCAGCCGCGATCCAGCCTTGACAATCACGGTGAGTGGCCCCGGCCAGAACTTCCGGGCCAGGGCATAGAATTCGTCCGGCAGGTCTTTGGTCAGGTCTTCGGCATGCTCGATGCTCTCGATGAGCAGAGACAACGGCTTATGCCGCGAGCGGGATTTGATCTCGTAGATCCGGTCGACCGCGCGCAAATTCAGCGGGTCAGCGGCCAGACCGTAGAAGGTGTCGGTCGGCATTCCCAGCACTTCTCCGTTGCGGATCTTCTCCGCCGCATAGGCGATTAGCGACGGTTCCGGAGTTGTGCTGTTGATCTTGATAATTTCTGCGTGCAAGCGGCCCCTCTCAGTGCGATGCGCAAACCAGAGAAAAACTAACATACCACTTTGCAACATTTCAGGTAAGCCGAGCCGGAGGTTTGTTCCGGAAAAGGCCCGCTTTCGGGATCATCCCGGGCTTCAGCTGGCAGCGTATGATGGAGTCCGCTCATGACCCTAGCCGATCGCGACCGCGTGCGCCGCGTCTCCAGCCGCCAGAATTCGCTCGTCAAAGACCTCCGTCGCGCCTTCTCGCAGGCTGAGCTGGTGGACGGCCACTGCGCCATCGAAGGCATGCGCGTGATCGAAGAGGCCATCAGCAGCGGACTCCGTTTCCGTGCTGTTTTTTTCGCCGATTCGGCCCAAGATCGTGTCGCGAAGCTGTTGCCGCAGCTCTCGTCTCACAGCGAGGTGCTCGCCCTCCCCGAGGAGGTGTTCTCGTCGGCCGTTGCGACCGAGACCCCGCAGGGTGTGGCCGCCCTGGTGCGCTGGCCGGCGTTCTCACTGGAAGAGGTTCTCCGCTCGACCGAAAAGCCGCTGCTGCTAGGCACAATGGGCATTCAGGATCCCGGGAACCTGGGAACCATCATCCGCTCGGCCGAGGCTTTCGGCGCCGCCGCCGTGCTGCTCGGCGAGAAAACCGTGAGCGAGTTTAACTCCAAGGTGATTCGCGCCTCCGCGGGATCGAGCTTCCGCCTGCCCACCGTCTCCGTTAATGCATCGATCATCGAAGGGTTGAAAACGCGCGGCCTGCGCCTGCTGGCGACGTCGTCGCACAAAGGTAAGCCGATCGTCGAAGCCGACCTCACCGGCGGGCTGATTGTCATGGTCGGTAGTGAAGGCGCCGGCGTCCCCCGCGAATACATGGCGCTGGCCGACGATTTCATCCGTGTCCCGCATGAAGAGCGCGTGGAATCGCTGAATGCGGCGGTGGCGGCGTCCGTGATTCTGTACGAAGCGCAGAAGCAGAGAAAGGAAAACACGGAGGACAGAGTCCACGGAGAGCACTGACGATTCGAAAAGAACAGCTCTCAGTATGTTCGACATCGCTTGGAATCTTGGTTTTTGATCTAATTACCTCCGTGGACTCAGCGCTCTGCGTCCTCCGTGCTTTCAGTTATGTCGTTATTCAACGCAACTCCGAACCTCCCCGAGCCGGCCGATAAATCCCGTCCGCTGGCCGATCGCATGCGCCCGCGCACGCTTGACGAGTTCGTCGGACAGGAGCATATTCTTGCCCCCGGCAAGCCGCTCCGCGTGCAAATCGAGCGCGACGACGCCGGCTCCATCATCTTCTGGGGACCTCCCGGGGTCGGCAAGACCACGCTCGCCCACATTATCGCCAATGTTACAAAGGCCGATTTTGTCGAATTTTCCGCCGTGCTCGCCGGTATCAAGGAAATCAAGCAGGTCATGGCCGATGCCGAAAAGGCGCGCCAGTACGGCACTCGCACCATCGTCTTCGTCGACGAAATCCATCGCTTCAACAAGGCGCAGCAGGACGCGTTCCTGCCTCACGTAGAGAAGGGCAACATTCGGCTCATCGGGGCGACCACCGAGAATCCCTCATTCGAGATCATCTCGGCGCTGCTCTCGCGCGCTCGCGTCTATGTTTTGAATCCGCTCACCGAAGAGCAGATCGTCGAATTGCTCCGGCGCGCGCTTACCGATTCCGAGCGCGGACTCGGCGACCTTCACCTCACCGCCGAAGCCGGTGCCCTCGCCAAAATCGCCGCTTACACCAGCGGCGACGCGCGCTCCGCCTACAACGTCCTCGAGATCGCCGCCACTCTCGCACGCGATGCCGGCGATGGAACGATCACCGAAACTATCATCGGCGATGCGCTCCAGAAGCGCATTCTGCGTTACGACAAGGCCGGCGAAGAGCACTATAACCTCATCTCGGCGATGCACAAGTCGGTGCGCAACAGTGATCCCGACGCATCCTTATATTGGCTTGCCCGCATGCTCGAGGCCGGCGAAGATCCGCTCTACATCGCGCGCCGCGTAGTGCGCATGTCGGTCGAAGACATTGGGCTTGCCGATCCGCACGCGCTCCAGCTCTGCATGGCCGCGAAAGAAGCGGTCGATTTCATCGGCATGCCGGAGGGCAATCTCGCGCTCGCCGAGGCCGTCGTTTATCTCTCGCTGGCACCAAAATCGAATGCGCTTTACACCGCCTACGGCTCAGTGCAGCAGGATGTGGAGAACACCGTCGCCGATCCCGTTCCCCTTCATTTGCGGAACGCCCCGACAAAACTGATGAAAGACATCGGCTATGGCAAAGGCTACGAGTACGCGCACGATTACGACGAGAAAGTCACCGACATGCAGTGCCTGCCCGACAATCTGAAAGACCGCCGCTACTACCACCCGACCGATCAGGGAGTGGAAAAAAGAATTCGCGAGAGGTTGGAAGAAATTCGCAAGATCAAATCCAAAAACAGCGGCGGAAACAGAGGATGACGATACGAATAGTAAGACTCTTAGCTCTAATACTCCTCGCTTGCAGCCTTACCGTTGACCTGTTCGGCCAGAACAGCACCATCATCGGCGTTCTTGAAGACGTACCCGGCGAATATGCGGACGCTCCGCATTGGTTTGGAGTGCGCGTCGTCTTCGAGAAGCAAAGCACTCGCTGGCGAGCATTCCCCACTACGGCTCCTGAGGGATCGTTCTTAAGAACACTGGCCTCGAAATATCCTAAGAAGGTTAGTTGGACGATCACGTTCGATGGTAGGAGGTTGGGTCAGGTCACGTCCCAGAACCCCGACGGATTCGATTCTTACTCCCGGATCGGGCTGCAAAAGGTAGCTGAGGACAATGGCATCCCAAGCGTCGGCAAACGATCGGCGGAATACGGCGGCTTTACAGATGCCGTCATCTTTCGGCCTTTGGTAGCCAACTCCATGCCCTATATCAAAGACCCTGAGCATTGGAAACCAACTCAGGCGACTCCAGCGCAGATTTCCGAACTTCGACGAGCGTTTCGTAACAAGTCCCAAAGCTCTGCAAGTCTGATGAGAAGGACGAAAGCAAGTTAAAGCCATTTCCGTACCACAATGAAGAGATCAAACTAGTTAAATCCTACGTTTCGAACCGGAATCGGCTTCTAGCAAGGCTCCATTTGGAAGGCGCCATTGATTGTGAGGATACCGAAGCCGGCTTTGAAATCGACGATGCCTGGTTTGCCGTCGGGGTCGACAAATCGGTGCAGTACCTCGATTCCGGCATGTGGCTGGTTGATGCTGGGGATTATGACAATGATGGCAAGTCGGAACTAGTCTTCGCGATTGACCGGTATAACAGAGGAGGCTACGAGCTCTTCTACGACGATTTCAAACAGCATTCGACTTTTGAGTTTTCATACCACTGAGGTCGGGGCATGATTCCTAGTTCCCCGATGTGCTAACAACCAAATGCTAACTACCTACTACTAACGACAGACGTTCCTGTGTTCCTTCAAAATGCACAAATCCTGAACCACGAAAAGCCCAGCCCGTCGCGCTTTATCCGCTGCCTCGGAGTGAATCACGCCTTCCTGCATCCAGATCGATGACGCCTTGATCGCGATCGCCTGCTCCACGATCTCGGGCACGAACTCCGGCCGGCGGAAGACATCGATAATGTCGATCTTCTCCGGAACATCCATCAGCGATGCATACGACTTTTCACCCAGCACAAAATCTTCCTGTGGATTCACTGGGATGATCCGGAAGCCCTGCGCCTGCATATAGGCCGATACGCCGTGGCTCGCGCGCATCGGATTGCTCGACAGCCCAACCACAGCGATCGTTTTCGCGCGCTTCAGCAGATCTTCAATCGAGGTGTATTCGCTCATCTTTTAATTTTTTAGTCTTTTTTCGTGCTCGATTTTTCCTTATACATCTTGAACGCCACTTTGCGCAGCGTGTCGGGCACGTTCTTGTTCATCGACAAATTTCGCAGGTCCTGCACCAGCAGGTTCTTCATGATCGGCAGCGCCACGTCGAGCGGGCAACGCGGGTTCGATGTCAACGCACGCATCACCGGGTAAAGCTTCATGAACTTGCGCTTGCCGGCGATGCCGCGCAGCACACTCTCCTGCACGTTCTTCATCGCCGCGAAGGTTTCGACCTCCTGGTCGGTGAGCTTAGGACCTTCCAGCACCGCCGAAGAGACGACTTTCGACCCATCGCGGATCAGAATGTACCGTTCTTCGCGACTTCCCTTCATCGCCAGTTGTACGCGTTCGCCGACGGTCAGCGTTGCAATCCGTTGCAGTGGCGACATTCGCTTCGTGTCCGCTTTTTCTTTTCCGGGTGCGGTCTGTGTGTGCAGTTCTTTCTTTTCGTCTTCGGTCAGGTCGGTAAGCTGGAAACCTTTAGCCTCTTCCGCGGCGATATCCGCAGCATGGACCGCCATGTATTTTTCGAGATCTTCGGCGATGTCGAGAATGTCTTCCCTGGGGTCCGCCTCGGTGGAAAGCACGTCGCCCTCTCCGGATCCCAGCCTCGCCAGCGCATTCATCACCTGCGCCTGAACGCGTTCATCGACCTCCGGATTTGCCAGCATCGCGTCGAGCACGTTGCGATCCTGACGCACACGCTCGCAGGCCAGCAACCCAAGAAAAATTTCTCGCGATTTGCACTGCGCCAGTTCCAACAACGTCTGTTCCGGCAACGACGAATTGCCCAGCAACAACGGCAACAACGCCGGACGCACATTCTGCGGCGCCGCCAGGTATTCGAGCACCGGACCGGGAGTCAGCGGATCGGATGCAACATCTTTCATTGCGCCCTGGTCGAATCCCGCCAGCGACAGACGCGCCTGTTCCCCGAATAAATGATGCCCGCTCAGATAAACCAGGATCTCCACCATCTCCACGGGTGGCAGAGACAACGCTCCACGAGCTGCCGAGCGCATAACGTTGGCGGGAACTGCAGATTCCCTGATGAGATCGATCATCCGCGACACGGATTTACGCTCCTGCCATCCACACCCGTTCTCTTTTCCAGTTTTCCGACCAGGCGATCCAGTTCGCGCAGCAATCGTTCATGTCCCCGCGCAAATTCGTGGATCGGCCGCTTCTGTTCGGCGTAGCGGAAGGCATCGACGAGCGAACGGTAGTACCACATGCTGCCGTCTTTGCCGCCGCGAAACCGCTTGAAGACCTGCTCGCCATGATCGATGTAGTCGAGAAGAATCGTGCGCGCGTTGTGAACCTTGTCGGCCAGCGACACCACGCGAGTCTCCTCATCCACGTCTTCGCGCAAATGAGCGATATATCGGGTCTTCCGCTCGCACCATGGAGTTCGATTGTGCCCGGTGAAGTCGTCGGTACAGCCTTCCACGATATGCGCCACACGCTTGCCGAAACGTTCGCGAATGCGATCGAGCGTCTCGTATCCGCCCTGGTCTTCGACAGCGTCGTGAAGCAGCGCGGCGATGGCCATATCCTCGTCGCCACCCGCCTCGATCACCAGCGATGCCACGCCCAACAGGTGCGATATATACGGGATCTCTTCCGGGCCCTTGCGAGTTTGATTGCAATGTAACGCTGCCGCGAATACCAGCGCGTCGTTGAATCGCTCGGTCAGCCTCGGATTGGTTCTCAGTTGAACCGTCATCTTTGAACCATGTAGCACAGCTTGGTTGCCGTTTATCTGCCCTCTTCCGGCAGATGTGGGATTTCGCACGGTGCCGTTTATCTGCCCTCTTTTGGCAGATGTGGGATTGCTCTCAACCGCACTGGCACTCGCAGTGCTTCCCTCGGAATGCCTCAATCCCTTCCTTGGCAATGATCGGCACCATGATCACGCCTGCGACCGGATCGGCCCACCACCAGCCCAACACCGCATTCAACAACAGTCCGCCGAGCAGGATAGCCGACAGGTACGCGCACAGGTCAGTCTGCTTCGAATCGGCGTGCATTGCGCCGCTGCCCAGCCCTCTTGCGACCCGTCGTTTGGCGCGCGCCAGCACCGGCATCACGATTAATGATGCAACCGCCAGCACGATACCGGGAATGCTATGTTCGGGTGCGTCACGCTTCAGTAACGTTGACACCGCTTCGCCGGCTACATAAACCGCAAGCAGCAGGAATCCGACACCCACCAGGCGTCGAGCCCGTTGCTCCACTCGTTCGCGCCGATGCGCAGCGGCATCGCTTCGCAATCGCCAAACCATCACTGCGCCGGAAACACACTCAATCACCGAATCGACTCCGAACCCGACCAGGGCAATCGATCCAGCCAGAACTCCAGCGATCATCGCCACCAGCGCCTCGAGCGAATTCCAACCGAGCGTCAGATACTCAAGCCGCAGACCTCGCCGGACAATTGCCGAACGGTCCGGAATGGTGGCGCTCGCCATGTTTACGCCTGGATGGCCGCTCCCGCCGATCCTTCATCTCTTCGCATTCGCAGGTAGCCGCGGATAAACACCTGCAAATCGCCATCGAGCACGCGATCCACGTCCCCAACTTCCACTTTCGTCCGGTGATCCTTCACCATCCGATACGGCGCCAGAACATACGAGCGAATCTGCGAGCCGAAATCGATGTCGAGCTTCGACTCTTCGATCTTCTTCGTCTCCGCGCGCTTCTTTTCCATCTCGAATTCGTACAGCTTCGAGCGCAGCACGCTCATCGCTCGTTCCTTGTTCTTGTGCTGCGACCGTTCATTCTGGCAGGCCACCACGATTCCCGTCGGGATATGCGTCAGTCGCACCGCCGAATCGGTGGTGTTCACGTGCTGGCCACCCTTGCCGCCGGAGCGGTACGTATCGATTCGCAAATCTTCCGCCTTGATCACCACATCGATCGACTCGTCGATCTCCGGCGACACAAACACACTCGCAAATGACGTGTGCCGCCGCTTCGCCTGATCGAACGGAGAGATCCGCACCAGCCTGTGCACGCCAATCTCGCTCGTCAGCAGACCAAACGCGTACCCGCCCGTCACTAAGAACGTCACCGACTTCAACCCCGCTTCTTCACCCGGCTGGTAGTCATAAACCGACGTTCCGAAGCCCTGCCGCTCCGCCCACCGGAGGTACATGCGCAGCAGCATGTCGGCCCAGTCCTGCGACTCCGTCCCGCCCGCTCCCGGATGGATCGTAACGATAGCGTTAAGCATATCGTTCGACCCGGAGAGCAGTGTCTCAGTTTCGAGCTTATCGACCAGCGACGCCAGCGACTCGAGCTCCTTCTTCAGCTCGGCATCGACCGTCTCGCCTTCCTTCGCCAGCTCGAAGTAGGTTTCGATCTCCGACGATCGCCGCTCCAGTTCGCTTTCAGTACTGACGACCTCATCGAGCCGTTTGCGCTCGCGCATGAGGGTCTGCGACCGTCCCTGGTCCGACCAAATGGCCGGATCGGCAATCTGTTTTTCGATTTCGCTTAGCTGTTCGCGGGCCTTCGAGGGGTCAAAGATACTCCCGCAGATCGCGGACTTTATCGCGAAGCGCGACGTATTGCTGTTCCAGTTCTTCGACCATGACTTTGCCCTTGCAGGTTAGATTCGGCGCGTCTCTATCGTTCTGCCCGCCCCGCGCGAAGCGCTTGACGAGGCGCAAACACCGCGCCAATCGTGATTATCGCACACACCAGCGCGCACAGCCATGCGAACCAGTCGCCGTGTCGCGAGTAAAACGTGGTGCTGGTCACGATGCCGTACGGCACGTCCACCGCAACGCGAACGTTACGCCGCGCCTGTTGCACAATGCGCCCAAACGGATCGATCGAAGCGCTGATTCCGGTGTTCGTCGACCGCAGCACCCAGCGCTGGTTCTCGATCGCCCGCATCCTCGCCATGCGCAGATGCTGCCATGGCGCCGGGCTGTCGCCGAACCATCCATCGTTCGAGATGTTCACCAGCAGCGTCGCCCCATTCGCCACGAACTCGCGCACCTCGTCCGGATAGCTCGATTCATAGCAGATAAACGTTCCCACCTTGTAGCTGTGCACCGGCAGCACCATGCGCTCGGTCCCCGGAACGAAATTCCCCACCTCCTGCACCAGCTTTTTCATGTGCAGCAGCGCAAAGAAATCTTTCAGCGGGACATACTCGCCAAACGGCACCAGGTGGATCTTGTCGTAGCGCGCGATCCAGTCCCCATTTGGCGCCACCAGTTGTGCCGAGTTATACAGCTCGTTCGCATCACCGCCGTGCACCGCGCCCAACGTTCCAGCGAGCACGTATGCATGCGTCTGCTGCGCGATCGACGAAAGCGTGCGTCTCACTCGCGGATCGTTCTCAAAGAACGGTGCCGGCGATTCCGGCCAGATAATGAGATCCGGCAGCGGTTCGCCTGCCATCAACTCTCCCGGCTGCGGCACGCTCAACTTTTCCAACTCGCCTAAAAGCGCTTCAAAGCTTTGCGGCGTCCATTCCTGGTTGAGCGCCACGTTTTGCTGCACCAGGCGCGCGGTTCCATTCATCGGAGATGGCGGCGGCTCCACGTACCGTCCCATCTCGAGGATCCCGCACAGCAGAATGCATCCCGCCAGCACCAGCGACCTTCTCCTGCGCGGACCGAGAAACGCCGACGCAAAAGCCGCGTTCACCAGCATGATCTCGAACGACAGTCCGTAAGTTCCCGTCACCGTCGCGATTCGCGACAACGGAATGTTGTCAACCAGCACCGTTCCCAGCAGGTCCCACGGAAAACTCCATACTCGCGAGCGGTACAGCATTTCCATCGCGACCCAGAAGAACGGTGTCAGCACCAGCGCCCGCAAGGCCCACCGCGGACGAGACGCCACCAGCGTTACAAATCCGCCAAACAGCGCGTGCGCCGATCCCGCGGCCAGTGAGAACGCCACCATGATCAGCACCGAGACGCCGCCGCTGAGTCCGCCGTAGTTGTGCATCACCTCGCCCATCCAGTAGCACGACCCGGCGTAGTACACGATCCCGTTCACGAATCCCAGCAGAAATCCCGCCCGAAAAGCCTTCCATCCACGTCCTTCATTCGCCATGCCGGTACGCAACAGGGCAACCAGCAGCGGCGCCAGCGCTATCCAGCAGAGGAATGCCAGATTGGGCAACGGAAAGATGAGAATCTGCAACCCGCCCGAAACCATCGCCAGCAGCCACGGAATCCATTTGTCCAGCGGCCTGCCAGTCACCGGCGCGCGTTCCACCGTATCTGCGCCAGTTTTAATCTCGTTCTTTTCGCGGATTGGCATCTAAAATGAGGCCCCTATGAGTTTCGTGATCTCGACCGGCATCCGCCTTCTCGAATTCCTGTTCTTTGCCGGATGGGTCGGGTCGCTGCTGGTCATTCTCTTAAGTGGCATCGAGGACGTAGAAACCGTTCTCGGTGGCGATGAACCCGAACCGCGCCCGCCGTCGCCACCGCCGGACGCGCAGGAGCCCAGCACGCCGTTATGAGGATTGCCGTTCCGGCCTGCCAACCCGCTGCTGATCGAACGACGAATGGCCTCTAACTCTCCGCCGAACTCGCCGCTGTCCGACCGTGTGCGAATCGTCGTCGCCACATCGGTCATGCTCACCTTCATTTCTTACTGGCGAGCGGCTGCTGTCATTCTAAATGACCTCGGCTCCTCCGCTTTTTATGCGGCTGGCATCGCCGAACAGGCCGTCGGCAAAAGCGCGCCCTGGCTCATCGTCGCCGTCATGTTGTTCTCGTTCGCCGTGCGCGCCGTTTACGTCGAGAGTTGCTCGATGTTCGTTCGCGGCGGCGTCTATCGCATCGTTAAAGAAGCCATCGGAGGCAAACTCGCCAAGGCCGCCGTCTCCGCCCTGATGTTCGATTACGTCCTCACCGGCCCCATCTCCGGCGTGTCGGCAGGTCAATACATCGCCGGACTGCTGAACGAACTGCTCGCCTATACCGACTCCATCGGCATGATGCCGCATGCCATCCATAGTGCGTACCATGGCGCCCCGCAGGTCTCCGTCGGACTGGTTTCCGTCCTGCTCGCCGCCGGCGTCACCATTTATTACTGGTGGCAGAACATCAAAGGCATCGAAGTCTCAAGCGAAAAAGCGTTGCGCGTTATGCAGGTCACCACCGTCATGGTGGTCATGCTGCTCGGTTGGTCCGGTGTAACGCTTCTGTTACGCCGTGGATGGCAGCTTCCCCCATGGCCCATCCCGCGGAACCTGCACTTTGCTCCCGAAGCCCTCGGCTTCCTCAAAGGCCACACCCTCTGGACGCTCTTCCCTCTCTTCGGTGTCATGATGGCCTTCGGTCATTCAGTACTCGCGATGAGCGGCGAGGAGAGCCTCGCCCAGGTCTACCGCGAAATTGCCCATCCCAAGCTGAAGAACCTCAAGAAGACCGCGCTCATCATCGCCATCTACAGCTTTGTCTTCACCGGACTCGTCTCGCTGCTCGCCGTCATGCTCATCCCCGATCAGGTCCGCGTGCCCGTCTACAAAGACAACCTCATCGCCGGACTCGCCATGTATCTGGTCGGTCCGCAGATCCTGCGTATTCTCTTCCGCGTCTTCGTTGTTTTCGTCGGATTCCTCATCCTCTCCGGAGCCATCAACACCGCCATCGTCGGCTCCAATGGCGTCCTCAACCGCGTCTCCGAAGATGGCGTTCTCACCGACTGGTTCCGCAAGCCGCACAAGCGTTTTGGCACCACCTATCGCATCGTCAACCTCGTTGTCATCATGCAGTTGGCCATCATCTTTCTCAGCCGCGGCGACGTCTATCTGCTCGGCGAAGCTTACGCCTTCGGTGTCATGTGGAGCTTCGTCTTCAACAGCACCTCGATGCTGGTCCTCCGCTTCAAATACAAAGGCGAGCGCGGGTGGAAGGTGCCGCCCAATCTGCGAATCGCCGGCTTCGAAATCCCCATCGGCCTCGCTTCGGTCTGTTTCGTTCTCTCCGCTACCGCTGTCGTTAATCTGTTCACGAAATCGGTCGCTACCGTCAGCGGGCTCATCTTCTCCGGCATCTTTTTCGGCGTCTTCACCATCTCCGAGCACGCCAATCGCCGGAAACACGCCGCCATGGCCAAGGAGATGCAGGAGCACTTCCAGCTCGTCAATCGCGACAACGTCCACACCGACGCCGTCGGGGTTCGGCCCGAAAACGTGCTCGTCCCCATTCGCGACTACAACACCATGTACCACCTGCTCTGGGCGCTCGATCACACCAACATCGAAGAGCAGGACGTGGTCGTCATGTCGGCGCGCGTTACCCGCCTTGGTGCCGGTGGCCTCGAACTGCATACTGATCAGATCTTCAGCGAGTACGAACAGAACCTTTTCACCCGTGCCGTGTCCGTCGCCGAAAAATCTGGCAAACACATTTCTCTGCTGGTCGTTCCCGCCCGCGACCCTTGGTCGGCGATCGTGCAGACGGCAAATCAACTGCAATCCTCGGCGGTCGTCATGGGACTCTCCGGACGCATGACCTCCCAGGAGCAGTCATTCATGATCGGCCGCGCCTGGGAAGCCGCGCCTGAACCCAAACGCCAGTTCGTTCTTCAAATCGTGCGCCCCGACCTGCAGGTCGACACCTTCCGCATCGGCCCGCATGCGCCCACCATGAAGAGCGAAGACGTGCACCTCGTTCACCGTTTGTGGCTCAACATCACCCGCGAACGCGGCATGGACTCGCTTCACCATTCCGACATCGTAACTGTGGCGTTAACACGTTTCGCCCGCGATTATGCCGGACGCGAACACAAAGAGATCCTGCGGGAATTGAAGGGCGTGCATGCGAAAGAGAAAGATGGCGCTCTGAACCTTCCGGAACCGCCCGACCTGGCCGCCGAACCCCCTACGCCTGACCCCAACCGTCATCCGGACGGCCCCCCTCGAAACAACTAGAGCTACGTTTTAGGTAATCACGATCCCCGGACCCTACGCCGACAGTACCAACGAGCTAGATGTGGGACAGGCATTCCTGCCCGTCGGGCGGAGCAAAGCTCCGCAAGCCTTCGCGACCTCTGCTCCTTCGCGACCTCCCAGTGGAACCGCTCCTTCGTTCAAACCACCAACCGCTCATCCACAATCGCTCATCCACCAATCCCTCTACCCCACCACCACCGCTGCCGCCTTTTTGTCATCACGAGGGCCGTCAGGCCCGAGGGATCTGCATTTTTCTTTTCCTGCCGCTTCCCCTTCCGCCGCCGTCCACAGGAACCACCACAAGCCTGCTTGACCTTCAATTACCAATTACAAATCACCAATTACCAATCCCTTCTTCCCGATACGGGAAAAACTTGTCAAGTACCCCAAACCTCGATTTTCCCCCTAACCTACTCGTTACAAACGAAATATAAATTTCCCGGATTTGGCACTCGACCCCCCTTCAAATCAGTACCATTAAAAATAGAGAGGGAATTAGGCAAGATTTCCGCGCGGCTCTCTTGCCTTTAGGAACTTTCTCGGGCGCAATCGACCCAAAAACTCGAAGCGCGTCAAACCGGGGCGTCGTCCCAAAGATTGCAATCGACAACTTAAAAGCGGGTCAGTGGCTGCTACGGACAGACTGGCCCGCCCAAAAAGTTGAAAGTGGAGGCTTTTGAAACTCGAAACTGGAAACTCGAAGCTGGGTTTTTGAAACTTGAAACTGGTTTTGGAAACTTCTTTGTTTCCAATATCTTACCCACATCTCGCTGAAAACAAGGGATCTTACAAAACTATCTATCGTTAAGTTATTTGTTTTCAACAAAGCACTAGAGAGGGTTATCTCAAGAAGGAAACTGTCTTAACCAGATATTCAGATGACGAGATCTCCAGATCTCCAGAAGTTCTCGCCCCTTGTGTGCCCGCTCGCCGTTCGGCACTAAATCGGCACTAAAATAGACCCATGCTTCGCCGCGGCCTCCTCTTCCTCATACCGCTCCTGCTGGCGTCGCTCGTTTTCGCCGACACCGCCAAGCGGCTCATCCTGAAAGACGGCTCGTATCAGAAGGTCGTCAAGTACCAGGTCCAGGGCGACCGCGTCCACTACCTCTCAGCCGAGCGCAACGTCTGGGAAGAAATCCCCAACGACATGATCGACTGGCCCGCCACCCAGAAGTTCGAAAAAGATCAGGCCACCGCCGCCGATGCCGCCGCCAAGGCCGCGAAAGCAGCATCCGACGAAGATAACGATGTCGTTAGCGAGCAGGACGCGCGCATGCCCGAAGTCGCGCCCAATCTCCGGCTGCCGCAAAGCGGTGGCGTCTTCGTCCTCGACCAGTTCGGAGGCTCGCCCCAACTCGTCGAACTGACGCAGAGCGACAGTCAGACCGACCAGCACACCAACTCGTACCTCATCAAGCACACCATCAATCCGCTGGCATCGAAAGTCGCTACCGTCGAACTTTCCGGACCACACGCCAAAACGCAGGTTCACGTCACGCGTCCCGTCATCTACCTGAACGTCGACACCGATGTCGACACCTCGGAGAACAACAAGGCTCCGGCCAAGCGCCTCGCCGACATTCGCCGCCCGTCATCCGACGCGTTCCGCTTTCGCTTCGTGAAGCTCAACGAAAAGAAAGACGTTCGCATCCTCGAAACCATCAAGACCGATATCACCGAAGACAGCACCTTTTCGCAGAACTTCATTCACACCATCGGAATCCTCACGCCCGGCGATGTCTGGATCAAGATCGAGCCGAAGGAAGAGCTTGCGCCCGGCGAATACGCGATCGAGGAGATGCTCTCGACCGAAGAAAGCATCAATCCTTACGTCTGGGATTTCCGCATCAATCCCAGCGCGCCCGCGAATCCCGCTGCTCTCGCTGCCGGACAAACCAAGCCGCCGTCGCCTGCCGATTCCGACACCAGCAAGCGCATGAAGGACTAGGTCGAACGCGCGCCATGCGACCTCGCGCACCGCAACCCTGCTCGTGCGCGCGGGTTGATTCCTACAGCCGCTCGCGCGGCTACAATATTCTTATGCGGCTCCGTTCCATCCTGCTTGGGCTTCTCGTCTTCGGCGCGACGATTCTGTTCGCCGACGCGAGCAAGCGGCTCATCCTGAAAGACGGCACGTATCAGTCCGTCACCAAGTATGAGATCGAAGGCGACCGCGTTCGCTACTACTCCGCTGAGCGCTTCGACTGGGAAGAAGTTCCCAAAGACCTGATCGATTGGCCTGCGACACAACGTTACGAAGAAGAACTGAAGCATCCGGTCTCGCACACCGCCGAACAGATCGACAAGGAAGCAGCGGACGAAAAGGCCGAAGAAGAAGCGCGCACGCCGGCGGTTGCGCCGAACCTGCGACTGCCCGACGGCGGCGGCGTTGTCGTGCTGGATTATTACCGCGATCAGCCCGAGCTGATCGAACTGCAGCAAGCCACCAGCGAGCTGAATAGCGACAGGAAGGGGAACATCCTGCGCGCGACCATCAATCCGCTGGCCAGCAACAAGCAGAAGATCGAAGTTCCGGGCGCGCACTCGAAAGTGCAACTGCATGTCACGCGGCCCGCGATCTTTGTCAACGTTGATGACACCGATTCGAGTTCCGGCAAAGGCGACAGCGCCGCGCCGGCGAAGACGCAGCGCTATCGCATCGTTCGCATGGACAGCAAAAAAGACACGCGCGTGCTGGGCAACCTGAAAGTCAGCATGACTGGCAAGACGTCGGAGGAGCAAACGTTCGTGCCGACGAATGGTCAAGCAATGAGCGGCGGTTGGGTAAAAATCACGCCGGCCCAGGATCTCGCGCCCGGCGAGTACGCTGTGGTCGAAATGCTGGGCGAAAAAGAGATGAACCTTTACGTCTGGGATCTCGGCGTAAATCCTGCGGCGCCAGAGAGTGCGACCGCGTGGAAACCTGACGCGGAAGCGGAACAGTCGAAAACGCCCGCAGCGCCGCCGTCGCTCAACAAGCGTCCTTCGAACTAGCGATTCTTTTCAAGCAACAGATCGCTATACGATCCTTCGACGAAGTCCTCCCTTCGGACTTCGAAGTCGCGAACGAATTCATCGCACTGCCGCTGGAGCTTCGCGCGATCTTCCGCCTTGCCGATCGCCTCGACTTCTAGAAATTTGCCGAGTCCGGCAACTTCGTCGAGATGGATTTTCACGTTATCGACGAAATAGATTTCACGCTTCTTGTCGACCGCGACCATCACGCCGAGCGCTCGCGACAAAACGGCTTTGATGTCGGAATCGCCTGCGATCTTCGACATGGTCACGTCCGACTGCTTCGTTCCCGCATCATTCGCGCGCGAGTAGAAGATCAACGAATTTTCGATGTTGCCTTCGCGCAATTTCAGACGCCCTTGCGGCACGCGAAAGTAGGTGTCGATCTGGCGATCGGTTCCGGCGAAGCGCGCGTGCTTTTGCTTCAGCTTCTCGCGAATGCGGTCGTGATCGGCGCAACGCGCCTTGAACTCGATGATGGTGTGTCGCATCTCAGTCTTCAGTTCTTCAGTTTCTCAGGAAAAACACCGATGTGAAAATCATTAGAGGCTCCGAGCATTTAAGCTGGAAACGTGGGGACCGTTGTACAAATCGATCGCTACCGGGTTCGCGAGCACTTACCGCAAGAATCGAAAGCCGTTGACGATTCCATTCCGCTCTGGCTTTATCCGCAGGTACTGAGTCTCGACGCACCGGCGGTCGCGGTTTGCTGGCAGTGGCTGTTCGCGAAATCGTTTCATGTTGCGACCTCGCCTCTGGTGCCGCTTCTCACTGGCGTCAGCGTGTGGATGATTTATGTCGCCGATCACATGCTCGACGTGCGCGACGGCGCTGTTTATTCCGCGCGGCATCGGTTCGTGCAGAGACATCGTCAATCGCTGACCGCCATCATGGCTTTGACTGCGACCGTTGCCGCAATCGCTTCTTTATTCTTGCCAATTCCAATTCTTCGAGGCGGGATCGAACTCGCCGGCATCGTGCTTGGCTACATGGCTGCCGTGCATGTGAGCCGTAGAAAGTTGCTGCGCTACTGGCCGAAGGAATTGGTGATCGGGTTGGTATTCGCCGCAGGCGCTTCACTGGCGACCTGGACCAACTCTCCAGCGGTTGCTCACGCATGGCCTGCGATCCTGATTTTCGCCGCGATCTGTACGTTGAATTGCGCCGCTCTGGACGGATGGGAATGGCGAAGCCATCGGCTGATTTCGCGCTATCCGCACCGGCTCACGCGCTGGATCGCCCGACACTTCTCTATCGCAGCGATTGCCGCTCTTATCGCGGCCGCGGCGCTTCTTGTCCGCGCACGAAATCCTGTTGCTCTCGCACTCGGCGCGAGCGTCCTGATGATGATGGGCGTCGCGCGGCTTCGCCATCGGCTGTCTCCGGACACACTGCGTTTGATGTTTGACGCTACGCTCTTGACGCCGCTGTTCTTTCTATTGCGGTGAGGGCGAGGCGATTGCCGGTCGAGCGCGACCGGCCTCCATTACATCCAATCTCTCTCTAAACTTAGAGTTTGTTGAGTCCGTCGAGGGCCGCGACTTTGTAGGCTTCGGCGAGGGTCGGGTAATTGAAGATGGCGTCGCGGAAGTACTCGATGCTGCCACCCATCGCCAGGACCGCCTGGCCGATGTGGATGATCTCAGCCGCGCGATCGCCGATGGCGTGGACGCCGTGCAATTTGAGCGACTGCGGATGGAAGAGCAGCTTGAGGATGCCGTCTTCGTCACCGAGCATCTGTCCCTTGGCGAGTTCGGCGTAACGCGCCATTCCGATTTCGTAGGGTGTTTTGGACTTGGTGAGTTGCTCCTCGGTCTGGCCGACCATGGAGATTTCAGGAATGGTGTAAATCCCGAACGGGATGACGTTGCTTTCCATGTGACCGGGAATGCCGAACATGTGACAACTGGCGAGACGGCCCTGCTCCATCGAGGTGCTGGCGAGCGAGGGAAAACCGATGACATCGCCGGCGGCGTAGATATTCGGCACAGAAGTCTGGAAGAATTCATTGACCGGAATCTTGCCGCGGTCTCCAGTGGTAATGCCTACGGCTTCCAGATTCAAGAGGTCGCTATTGACCTGGCGGCCGACGGTGTAGAGGACGGCCTGCCCGTGAACGGTCTTGCCGCTTTCCAGATGAATGTTGACGCGCTTGCGGCTGGGCTCGAGCTTGGCTTCAGTGACGCGCTCTCCGAGGCGGAACACCGCACCCATGCGGCGCAACTGGAAGCAGAGGCTGTCGATGATCTCGCGATCGACGAACTCGAGCAGCGCCGGACGCTGGTCGATGAGGGTGACCTTGGCGCCGAGAGCGACGAACATGGCGGCGTATTCGAGACCGATGACACCGGCGCCGACGATGACAAGTTCGCGGGGAATGTCGGGCAGGCACTCGACCTGGTCGGAATCGAAGATGCGCTCACCGTCGACCGGGAAGCTGTCGTCGTGCGCAGGACGGGTGCCGCAGGCGATGAGAATATTGTCGGCTTCGATCCGCTGCGGGCCGATTTCGCTTTGTACTTCGATGGTCTGCTCGTCGACGAACTGAGCGTGGCCCTCATAAGTGCTGATGCCGTTGCGGCGTAATTGCGCCTTGATGACCTCGACTTCGCGGGCACGCACGGCATGAGCGCGGAACAACAGGTCCTGCATGGTGATGTTGTCTTTCAGCATGTAATTGCGGCCGTAAAAAAGGCGTTGCCGCAATCCGCTGAAATAAAGGACCGCTTCGCGCAGAGTCTTACTGGGGATGGTGCCGGTGTGAACGCAGACGCCGCCGATGGTCATCTTCTTGTCGATAATGGCGGATTCTTTGCCGAGCTTCGCGGCACAGATGGCGCCCTTCTGTCCGGCGGGACCACTGCCGATCACGATCAGGTCAAATCTTCTTGTATCCAAATTAAACCCCAGAATTTCACCCACCCACGAAAGCAGGAAGAGGCACAAAATACGACAAGCGGGCTGCCTTCGCAATCTTTAACTTGTGGTTGTAAACGCCCGATGAATCGGGCATTCGAGGGTTACTTCAGCAGGCCCTGCTGGGCGATGCCGATATTGTCGCGGGTGGTGTTCTTGACGACGTACATCATCTCGTCGGCCTGACGGATGATTTCGTGCGCGCTCTTGGCGTCGTCGGGATAGGAAGCAAGACCGAAGCTGGCGCGGATGTTGAGGTTGAGGTTCTCGTCTTTGATGAAGTTGTTGGTGCGGAAGAAGTCGAGCAGGCGCTTCGCCACCACGGTCGCCGATTCCTTGCCGGTCTGCGGAAGAAGGATGACGAACTCGTCGCCGCCGTAACGGAAGGCGTAGTCGATTAAGCGAAGGTGCGCCTTGATGGCGTAGCCAACCTCGGCCAGCAGCTTGCTTCCGACGAGGTGGCCGTGGGTATCGTTCACCTGCTTGAAGCGATCGAGGTCGATGAACAGAACCGTAAACTCATAGTTAAAACGCGCGGAACGATAGACTTCGGCTTCGAGGGTCTTGTAGAGATGGCGCGCGTTGTAAAGCCCGGTGCAGTCGTCGGTGATCGTCAGTTCCTGGATCTTCTCGACGGCGCGAGCATTCTCGATGGCGATGGCGGCGTAGTCGCAGAGGGCGTTGAGGAAGAAGATTTCGTTCTCGTCGAATTCGCTGAGGCCGACGTTGATCAACTGAATGACGCCGAGCACGCGCTGGCGCGATTTCAGCGGCATGCAGACGATGGAGCGCGTCTTCCACTTGGTCATCTCGTCGATGCGCTTGGCGAATCGCGGATCGTTGTAGACGTCGGGAACGATCAGAGGCTCACCGTGACGGGCGACCCATCCGGCGATACCCTCACCCATCTTCAGGCGAACGGTCTTGAGGGCTTCGGCGGCGTCGCCAACGGCGATGGCGAAGTAGAGTTCGTCTTTGGGCTCGTCGACCATCAGGAGCGACCAGGTGTCGGGACGGAAATATTCCGCGACTTTCTCCATGATGGTTTGCAGAATGGAGTCGAGATTCAACGACGATGTCAGGGCTTTCGCGACATCGTGGAAGATGTTCAACTCGTGCAACTGCCGAGCTCGGTCGATGCCGGCGCCCTGGGTCATGGGTATGGGACTCCCCTCGCCACGCGAGGTGTCGTTCGGCGCATTATATTTTCGCGGTTTCTGATTCAGCAATAACTCACTGAGGACCCAAAGGTGACAGACCTTTGGATGTCAGCTTCCCCAAAATGGTCGTTCCAGCGCCCTAGCGCAGTGTCGTCGATTTGAGGGCGAATTTCCAGTCTGAATTTGGCCGGCGGAAGACGGTGGTAATGGGAATGCCGGGATTCCCGAATTCGGCTCCCAAACCGTTGCGGAGTCGGTACTTAGCCCTATTTTCGTTTGACACCGGTTTCTCGGGAAACCTATGATGAGCGCGGATTTCTTCGCAATCACAGGCAAGGAGCGGTTTGTGGGTTCATTCGGCGAACGACTTCGTCGAGAACGCGAAATGCGCGGTATCTCGCTGGACGAGATCGCCACGGCGACCAAGATCAGTGCCAGGAATCTGCGCGCGCTCGAGGACGAGAAGTTTAAGCAGCTTCCCGGCGGCATCTTCAACAAGGGTTTTGTCCGCGCGTACGCCAAGTTCCTGGGGATCGACGAAGACCAGATGGTGGCCGAGTACGTTGCTGCGTCGCAGGATATTGAATCGGCACGCGAGCAGAAACTGCGCAACGACCTGTCGAAAGTTGAGTTCAAGCGCGACGATGATGAGCGAGAGATCTCGCTGGAACCGAAGTCGCAGTGGGGAACGATCGCGATCATCGTGCTGATCGCGGCGGCGGTCTTCGGGGGATACGAGTTTTATCAGAAGAAAAAAGCGGAACGTCAGCAGGCACAGACGCCGCCTGTGGTAACGAATCCGGCAACGACGGCGCCCGCTCCGGTGGTGCAAACGCCGGTTTCGACCGCTGTGACAAACGGTCTGGTGGCGACGAATTCGACGGCACCCGTGACGACTGGAACGATGACGGCGACGCCGGGCAGCAACTCTTCGGCTGGGAACGCTGGGGGAAGTAACGCTGGCGTTGGGGCGAAGCCGGGGACGACTGGTACAGGACCAGCTACATCGGCTGCTGGAACGCCGGCAACGGCGGCTACGGCGGTTGCTGGAACGCAGACGGCCAGCCAGAAGTCGACGGATGTCGCGGCTACGAAGCCGAACCAGAACCCAAAGCCGAGCCAGACGGGTAAGACGGATTCGACTACCGCTGTCAACCCCGGGGGGCCAATCGACGTGAAGATCCATGCCAACCAGGATTCGTGGGTTTCGATCACCGCCGACGGCAAGACGATCATGAAAGGAACGCTGCCTGCGGCGTCGGAGAAGGCGGTAAGGGCGAAGGATCAGGTCGTGGTGGTGCTGGGGAATGCCGGTGGGGTAGAAGTCTCTTATAACGGCAAGACGCTAGACAATCTGGGCAAAGGGCAGGAAGTGAAAAAGATCACTTTTACGCCGTCGGGCTACCAGTAACCGTTCAACATCTCTCCTTTCCGCTACAGGGCCGATATGGCTCCATTCGATGCCTGGAAGTGTAACTTTTGGTCATCGGTGAAAGTCGCGTAACCTTAGGAAAACATTGCCCTAATCATGCCAGTCTGGTACTTTGATAGGTATCAATTAATCTTTGTGGCCTACGCATAAATCCCCCCTTTCCTGGTAGCGTCCAAAGTATTGCAGGAGGAAGTTCGATTGCCGTCCAAGAAGCGCTTTCTATTTACCTCTGAGTCAGTGACCGAAGGTCATCCGGACAAGATTGCCGACCAGATATCCGATGCCATTCTCGATGCCTGCCTGGAACAGGATCCTTATAGCCGCGTAGCCTGCGAGACCTTGACCGCGACGGGTCTGGTGGTGATCGCCGGCGAAATCACCACCAAGGCTTACGTGGATTTCCAGACGCTGGTGCGGGGCGTGGTGGCCTCGATTGGCTACGACAATGCCCTCTACGGGTTCGATTCCAATACTTGCGCCGTGATCTCGAGCATCAATAAGCAGTCGGGCGATATCGCCATGGGCGTCGATACCGGTGGCGCCGGCGACCAGGGCATGATGTTCGGCTATGCGACGAACGAAACGCCCGAACTGATGCCGACCCCCATTTCACTGGCCCACAAATTGACACAGAAACTGAGCCAGGTTCGCAAGAACGGAACCGTTCCTTACCTCCGCCCCGACGGCAAATCCCAGGTGACAGTGGAATACGACGAGAACCACAAGCCGTTGCGCGTGGACGCGGTCGTTATTTCGACGCAGCACGCGGAAAACGTCACCAACGACGAACTGCGCGCGGACATCCTGAAGCACGTGATCCAGGCGGTGATTCCGGCGAACCTGCTCGATGCCGACACCAAATATCACATCAATCCGACCGGACGTTTCGTGATCGGCGGACCGATGGGCGATACCGGACTGACTGGCCGCAAGATCATTGTCGATACCTACGGCGGCATGGGCCGTCATGGCGGCGGCGCGTTCTCGGGCAAGGATCCGACCAAGGTTGACCGCTCGGCGGCGTACATGGCGCGTTACATTGCCAAGAACGTGGTCGCGGCTGGACTGGCGGATCGCTGCGAAGTGCAGCTCGCATACGCGATTGGCGTGGCGGATCCGGTGAGCGTGCTGGTGGATACTTTCGGCACGGGCAAACTTGCCGACGAGAAGATCGCCGAGCTGGTGTTCAAGAACTTCAAGATGACCCCCAAGGGCATCATGGAAACGTTGAAGCTGCGGCGTCCGATCTACAAGAAGACGGCGGCTTACGGCCACTTTGGGCGCACCGACAGCGACTTCACGTGGGAAGCCACCGACAAGGCCGCGGAACTGCGTTCGGCAGCGGGCGTGGAAGCTCAGGCCGCGAAAAAGTAATTTGGGACCGGCCCTTTCCCATCACAAGGAACTGGCCGGACACCAGCCGGGCCGGCAGTTCAAAATGAGTTCAGGCCTCCTCGAGGGGCGAAACTATTCACCGAGGGCAAAACGCCCGACGACAGGGAGATTATGGCTACAACCGCACCCAGCATCCCATCCGATGTAAAAGATTTCGCCCTTGCCGATCTGGGCAAGAAACGCATCGACTGGGCGAACCAGTCGATGAAGGTGCTGCAGATCATCCGCAAGGAATTCATCAAGAACCAACCGCTGAAGGGCATGCGGATCGCCGCCTGCCTGCACGTGACGGCGGAAACCGCGAACCTGATGATCACGCTTCGCGATGGCGGAGCCGACGCGGTGCTCTGCGCCTCGAACCCGCTCTCGACGCAGGATGACGTCGCCGCCTGCCTGGTGCGCGACTACAACATCCCGGTGTTCGCGATCAAGGGCGAGGACAACGACACGTACTACTCCCACATCATGTCGGCGCTCGATCACAAGCCGCACATCACGATGGATGACGGCGCGGACCTGGTTTCGATTGCGCTCACTAAGCGGACCGATGTGATCGACGGCATCATCGCCGGAACCGAAGAGACGACGACCGGAGTCATCCGCCTGCGCGCGATGGCGAAGGAAGGCGTACTGAAGTATCCGATCATCGCGGTGAACGACGCCGACACCAAGCACATGTTCGACAACCGGTACGGCACGGGCCAATCGACGATTGACGGAATCGTGCGGGCGACGAACTTCCTGCTGGCCGGATCGAAGTTCGTGGTCGCGGGCTACGGCTGGTGCGGCCGCGGACTGGCTTCGCGCGCCCGCGGACTCGGCGCGGAAGTGATCGTGACCGAAGTGGATCCGACAAAAGCGATCGAGGCGGTGATGGACGGCTACCGTGTAATGTCGATGCAGGAAGCTGCCAAGATCGGCGATGTGTTCTGCACCGTGACCGGCAACAAGAACGTACTGGCGAAGGATCACTTCGAACTGATGCGGGACGGCGCGATCATTTCGAACTCGGGCCACTTCAACGTGGAGATCGACATTCCGGCACTGGAGAAGATGGCTTCGTCGAAGCGGACGACTCGCAACTTTGTCGAAGAGTACTCGCTGAAAGATGGCCGCAAGATCAACCTGCTGGGCGAAGGCCGCCTGATCAACCTGGCTTCGGCTGAAGGGCATCCGCCGTCGGTGATGGACATGAGCTTTGCCGACCAGGCGTTGTCGGTCGATTACCTGGTGAAGAACCACAAGACGCTGGAGAAGAAGGTCTTCAAGGTTCCGGAAGAGCTCGACAAGCGCGTGGCCAAGTTGAAGCTGGAATCGATGGGAATCAAGATCGACCGCCTGACGCCGGAGCAGGAAGAGTACCTGGCGGGCTGGTCGGAAGGAACATAAAGCGGTAATTCCAGATTGAATTTATTTAGGGGCGGCTGTGGCCGCCCCTAATCGTTTGTATTGACAGAAGTTGATGTGCAATGCAAGTTATACAAACATGCTAGTTAAGCCAGGAATTAGCGCAGACGGATTTCGAGTTGCAGTACGTGACTACACGGAATTCACAGTAGTAGAGGAGCTGGCCGCAAACAGCTACGACGCAGACGCGACAACCGTTGTCGTCCTTTTGGACACCGCTCAGGGCACTCTGCATGTCCTTGACAACGGTATCGGGTTCAGCCGGGAAGCATTTGAGCGCATGGCAGTTCTCGGAGCAGGCGAAAAGCAAACAACCATCCCGTACTCCAAAGGCAAGCGGCACTATCTCGGTAGTTACGGCTTTGGGCTGAAGAGCACTCTGAACGTGGCAAACAGCATTAGAGTTTATTCGATTTCTGATGAAGGGGAATTCTCCGTAACGATCGATTGGACTAAGCTGGAGGAAGGGTTGCGCGCTGACTTTCCGGGATTCTCGGTTGATGATAAGAAAAAAAGAAAAGGTACTGGAACTGGGACACACATTTTCTTAAATTTGAAGAATCCGACCTCGAAAGACCATCTGGAAAAGTTCGCAGCGGTACTCGCAAACCTTCCTGAAGACAGCGGTAATTTCAGATGCTACTACGGTCTGTACTCTGATGTAGCCAAAGAGCTAAAAACTTTAGACGGTGATTTTGCAAAGTTAGATCACCTTGCGAAAAGACTTTCCCACGGCAAGAGAATCTCTACTGTGGACGCGTCGTTCAGTGCAGACTTGGGCCAATGCGAGGTAATTGAGACCAAGGACAAGATAGACAAGAATGTCTCTTCCAAGTTTTTCTTCGCTGGCATCGAGAACGGTCGAGTGTTGCCAATCAAACCTGGACTGCGGGGAATCTACATTAGGATCCACGGCCGGATACTTAAGCAGAGTTTCACTGATCGTAGGTACACCTATCCGATTAGTAAATGGGTCAAGTTTGAAAGTGGGTTGCGTGTTGAGCTCTCAATAGATTGGTTGCGAGACCAGATTTCCTTATCCCGAGAGGGCATCAGATTTTCGAACACAAAGCTCGAAGATGACTTTAAGGCCGTTCTGACCAGACTGGTTTCGGGATTTATTCAGCCTCAACTCAAGAAACTCCAACAAAAAACAGAGCGCGAAGCGGCCCGAAAGTACAAGCAACGCATGGAATTAGCAAAAAAGAGAAGTAACGGAGACAAATCCATAAGAATTTCCGCCTTGGCTGATCACGGCTTCACTTTCATTCCTGAAACAGATGGTGAGTTGGCTCTGGTTCTTTCGCAACGCCCGGTGTTAAAAAAACTGAACCCATCTTTTCGGCTCGTCGACTACAACGACCAAGCCGCATTCGATTGCATATTGTATGACAAGACAAGAATGCAGTTGATCAATACCGAGCTTGAACCAACCTTGATGGAGTTTCTCCAGCACAAAGAAACCACCGATGTAATGATGTTAATTACTTGGTCGAAGGGCAAGTGGAGAATTGGTGCGAAGAAAAAGGGGATCGGTGGTGTATATGAGCTTGTAGTGACGGAGGGCAAGAACCCGGGTCATTACAATCTTCTTGAATACTCTAGTTGGAAAACGAAGTCGCCGAGAAAAAAATACCCTCTCTTTGTGCTTGAGGAGCTCTTCGGCAAGTGAAACTGCCCGCGTCCTTTTTTACTCTTCCGAGTAAGCCTCTGACCTAAAATTCCGCTCCGGCTCCACTTTCCAGTATCATTTAACGTTTGTCGTAATCGGGGCCCAATCCTTCTATGTTCGAGCGTTATACAGAACGAGCTCGCCGCACCATTTTTATCGCCCGCTACGAAGCCGCCGAACTTGGCGCCCGGGAAATCGATAACGAACACCTGCTGCTGGGGCTGATCCGCGAGAGCCATCACCTGCTGCGCTATTTGCCTGGGCTCGACTACATTGACCAGTTGCGCAACGAGATTCTCGCCAGCGTTACGTCGCACGAAACCAATCCTTCACCCGATATCCCGCTTTCGACTGCGGCGAAGCGCTCGCTGATGTACGCCGCCGAAGAGGCCGAAACCCTCGGCCATCCAACCGTGGGCACGGAACACCTGTTTCTCGGACTGCTGCGCGAGCCGGATACGGTTACGGCGCGGATCTGCATGAAGCATGGCGCCGAGTTGTCGAAATCTCGCCAGCTGCTGATCGCCGCCGATTCGCAAAGCACGGCGCGTTCGTCGCGAATGGTTCCTGCACCCAGTGTTGAACCCGAAGGCTGTCTCGCGTTCATCGAAGCCAATTCCGGGGAGCGGGTGGGAATCGCGGGAATGAACGCCATTTCGAAGGTTCCGCGTGAAGGCGAGTTCGTCACGCTCGACGACTACCGGGGGACGCCGCGGCGCTTCCGCGTGGTCGAGGTCATCTATCACTTCCATCGCGAGCCGCGTCACGCCTCGGCGTCGGCTCACCAGCTGTCGTCGATCACGATCCGTGTTCTGCAGATCGCGACAAACCCTGTTTCGGATGTAGACAGCACCTAGCGGCATTTTTCATTTCGGGACGCGAGTCAAATTTTCGTAAGAACAGCACAGCCGGAAATCCTGCGGGCGTGCTATACGGAGTCTCATGCCAAAGATCATCGCGAGGATTCTGCTGGCGGCCGTTGCGTACGTGGTTGGTGTGATTCTGACGGGCCTCTTTGCGCCTTTGCTCCACCTTCCGGCGTTCAAATCTATTCCCGGAATTGCCCCTCAACATCAAATAATTGCGATGTTGCTGGCGAGTCCGTTGCTGATCGTGGGGCTGTTTCCCCTGTCAGCAAATCTGAAGGGCAGCCGGCTGCAGCGATGTGCGGCGTTGGCGGCGCTGATCTATGTCACGTTAGGGTTAAATACCCTGATTGAGTCAAAGATCTTCACCAATTTAGTGGATGGAAGCCCATGGTGGGCGTCGTTGCACTACGTGTTACCGGCGACTTTCGTCGCACTGGCATTGACGCGGCGATCTGAAGAACCAACGAAGAACATTTCCGCGGAGGGTAACTTCGGCGTTACGGGATGGACATGGCGGATTTGCCTAGCCTGGCTGGCCTTTCCGGTTATCTATTTTGTGTTTGGCATGTTCGTTGGCCCGATCGTGGTTCGGTATTACAACTCCACGGGCGTTCTCGGATTGCACATCCCATCATTTGCGGTGATCATTCGCACGCAGCTCTTGCGAAGCGCGATTTTTCTGGCCGCATCGTTGCCGTTTCTGTTGATGTGGACAAAATCGCGAGCAAGGTTGGTGTTCGCACTCGGACTTGCCCATGCCATGACGGTTGGAATCTTCCAACTGGCCCAAGCGACGTTCCTGCCGATGGCGATGCGAGTGGCGCACGGAGGGGAGATCACGTGCGATTCGTTCGCGTACGCAGCGGTACTGGCGTTCTTGTTTACACAGGCGGCTAAAGCCGTTCAACCGGCAGTTTCGAAGAGTGCTGCGGCTTGAGATAAGTTGAACGCTTTCGGCGCGAGAGTCACAGCACGACGAGGGTGATTCCTTTGTTCTCGCGGCCGAGGTCGGAATCGTGCTTCAACTCCGGCATTTGCTTCAGAAGCTCCCATGCGACCTCGTTCGAGATGCGCCATTCCTCGCCATAGATCACGGTTTTCAGCTCGCCCTGTGAGAGCCTCTTCTTCAATCCGATCTGGACGGCGATGCGGATTTCACCACCGACGCCGGTCGATCCGTAGCCATGCACGAACTTCACCACCTTAACGCCATCGTTCGCGGCTCGCCGCAGCTCGCGTTGCATACGCGACATGGCGTCACGCACCAGCGGCATGCCTTCTTTCAGGTTCACGACTCGCATGGATGCAGGCAAGGATTTTCTGTCCACAGTCCCTCGATCACGATTCACCATTTATTATGTTCATCCGTGACGCGCATGAGAGAAATAGCTGACTGGGTACTGAATCTGTGCACCTCGGGCGGCGCACAGTATGCCGAGGCGCGAATTGTGGACGAACGCCACCGCGCACTTGCCACCAAGAACGGGAAGATCGGGTCGGCGTCGGATTCCGAGTCGCTGGGTCTGGGCGTGCGGGTGCTCGCCAATGGAGCATGGGGATTTGCGGCTACCGAAGACCTGACGCGCAAAGGAGTCGAGGCAGCCGCCACGCAAGCGCTCGAGATCGCGAAGGCTTCGGCGATGGTGAAGCAGCACGATGTGCGACTGGCGCCGGAGAAAGCGTACAAAGATGACTGGTCGAGCCCATGCGAGATCGATCCGTTCAGCACCTCGATCGAGGAGAACCTCGATCTGCTGATGAGGATCGACGCTGAACTGCGCGCGGTCCCGGGCGTCACGCTGGCAGAAACGAATCTCAACTTCAAGCGCTACGACCAGTGGTTCTACAACAGCGACGGATCTGACATTCACCAACTTCGTCACACGACGGGCGCGGGTTACGCGGCGTATGCGTTCGAGGGAACGGAGATCATGAAGCGCTCGTATCCGAACTCGTTTGGAGGCCAGTGGCAGGATCGCGGATACGAACTGGTTCACGAACTGAAGCTGCTGGAAAACGCACGGCGGATTGGCGAAGAGGCGGTCGCGCTGCACAAGGCGGATCAATGTCCGCAGGGACGGTTCGACATCATTCTGGATTCGTCGCAGCTGGGGCTACAGATCCACGAATCGGTGGGACATCCGATCGAGCTCGATCGCGTGCTCGGTATGGAGGCGAACTTCGCGGGCATGTCGTTCCTGACGATCGACAAGTTGCGCAACCTGAAATATGGCAGCGAGATTGTGAACGTGGTCGCTGACGCCACCGAGCAGCATGGGCCGGGACTGGGAACATTCAAGTATGACGACGAGGGTGTTCCGGGTCAGTGCACGCCGATCATCACCAATGGCGGGTTCACCGGGTACCTGAGCTCGCGCGAGACGGCGCACACGATCGGCGAAAATCATTCGAATGGCTGCATGCGTGCCGAAGGCTGGAACCGCACGCCGATCATCCGAATGACGAACATCAGTATTCTGCCCGGGCCAAAACCGCTGACGCTCGATCACCTGATCGCGTCTACCGACCGTGGCATCTTCATGCAGACGAATCGGTCGTGGTCGATCGACGATAAACGTTACAACTTCCAGTTCGGCACCGAGATCGGATGGGAGATCAAAGGCGGCAAGCTAACACAGATGTTAAAGAATCCGTCGTACTCAGGGATCACGACGGAGTTCTGGAACTCGATGGACGCGATCTGCTCCCGCGACCAGTGGACGCTTTGGGGCACGCCGAACTGCGGCAAAGGCCAGCCACAACAGGTGATGGGCACGGGCCACGGCGCGGCGCCGGCGAGGTTCAAGAATGTGCAGGTGGGAACGGCGTTCAAAAATGCCTGACCAGAAGCACGTGCAACCATGAGGGACTTTCGAGAGTTAAAGGTTTGGAAGAGGTCGCACGAATTAACGCTGTTGATGTACAAGGCTACGACAAAGTTCCCAATGAGTGAACGATTCGAACTCACAAACCAGATCAGGCGGTGCGCCGCTTCCATTCCGGCCAATATTGCCGAAGGATGCGGCCGTCGGGGGAACGGTGAACTGCACAGGTTTCTGCAGATCGCCGCGGGCTCGGGCAGTGAACTCGATTACCATTTACTTCTCGCGCGTGACTTGGGTTATTTGCCAGACGAACGGTATCAGGAACTTATAAAAGTAGTGGTAGAAGTACGGCGCATGCTTACGGCGCTCATCCAGAAAGTGGATGCCGCTCGAGTTTCGTCAGATTATTGGAAGACCAAACCGGCGGCAAGTTTTGAACGACCAAATACCAATCACTAGCGACTAACTACATGCTTACACGAGAGAGAGCGTCGGAACTCTTCGATAGAATTCGAAAGCATTCAGCCGCCGATGAAACCGAACTGATCATTTCTGGCGGGCAATCGGCACTCACTCGTTTCGCCAACAACACCATCACGCAAAATGTCAGCGAAGAGAATTATGTGCTATCGCTGCGCGTGAATCTTGGTGGGCGTACGGCTCGCGCGACGACGAACAAGTTCGACGACGAGAGCCTGAAGCGGTTGGCCGAATCGGCCACGCAATTGGCGAAGGTGCAGGAGTCCGATCCTGATTTGCTGAATATGCCTGACTCGACGGCGTTCAGTCCGACTGGGCCAACGGTCGAGCGAGCGTTTGTCGAGACTTCAGCGATCGGGCCGAAGGAACGCGCGCAGGGTGTGGGGCAGATGGTCGATGTGGCGCAGAAATACAAGCTCACTTCGGCCGGCATTTATTCGACTTCGGATTCGATGGAGGCGGTGCTCAACTCGAAGGGTCTGAACGCGTATCATTCGCAGACCTCGGCAGAAGTTTCGGTCACGATGCTGGCGGAGGATTCTTCGGGGTGGCAGAAGGCGAATTTTCCGAATGCGCGCGATCTGCGTCCGGCGGAGATTGCCGAAATCGCCGCCATGAAGGCGATCGACTCGGCCAATCCGCAGGAGCTTCCGCCGGGGAAATACACGGTTGTGCTCGAGCCGGCGGCGGTGCTCGACCTGATCGGGTTCATGTTCTGGGACTGGGGTGGGCAGGCCATCCTCGACGAGCGCTCGTTCCTCAACAATCGCATGGGCCAGCAGCTGTTCGGGGAAAATATCAATATTACGGACGACGTTTACCATCCGTTGCAAAATGGCTCGCCATTCGACGGCGAAGGCGTGCGGCGGCAGCGCGTGCCGCTGGTGGAAGAAGGCGTGGTGAAGCGGCTGGTGTTCGCGCGGGGCACGGCAGAGAAGATTCGGAAATCGGATTATGCCGACAAAGTCGGACCAGTTGCCGCTACAGGCCATGGATTTCCGCTGCCGAACGAGATTGGCGAGATCCCGATGAATATCGTGCTTTCCAGCGCCGGCGTTACCAGCACGGTCGACGAGATGATCGCCTCGACCGAGCGCGGCATCCTGGTGACGCGGCTGTGGTATATCCGTGAAGTGGAGCCCTACGAGAAGATCTGTACCGGCATGACACGTGACGGCACCTTCCTGATCGAGGATGGCCGCGTTGCGCACGGCCTGCGTAACTTCCGCTTTAATCAGAGCCTGGTGCATCTGCTGTCGAACGTGGAAGCGATGAGCGCGCCGGTGCGAGCCAGCGGCGAAGAGTCGTTCGACATGGTGGTTCCGGCGATGAAAGTGCGCGACTTCAACTTCACCGAGGTGACGAAGTTCTAAGGGCGGTTCCTTGTTGGTTCCAGCTCCTTCGACCACGCTCAGGCAGGCTCTTTCCACCGGAAGGAAAGGCCGTGCAGCCGCTTGAAAATGTTAGGTGGCTGGGGAAAGAACAAACCTTCTCCAGGTCCAGCGAAGTGCCCGCCATACGCCGATGGAGGACGCGACGATCGTGAGCGTCCAGAGAGCGAACACCGGCAGGCGGAAAACCACGGCAATCATGAAATTAGCGTACGTGGAGAGGTCATCGGCGGCGCTCCAGAAAGCGGATTTGATCTCCGCCACCGGGCGCCAGTGCACGTCTGCGATTTGTGGTAGGGGTTCAGTGCGGAGGCTGACTTCCATAAGCGCCTTTTCGGTCTGGTGCGCCAACTGGTCGAGTTGCCCTTGTGTCTGCTCGATGCGCCCACGTACGTTGGCCAGGCGCTCAGAGACGGCGAGCGTGTCTTTGATGGTGCCGGAACGACGCATAATTTCGAGATATTGCGCCTCCTCAGCGCGGTCGTTGCGCAAGTGCGATTCGAGATCAACGTGTTGCGCACTCACATCCCGAGCGTCGTCCTGTTCGCTGCTGACACGCTCAGCAAGCTTGCGAACTTGGCGTCGTGCATCTTCGAAGCGATCGGCGGGAACGCGGATCTGGATGCAGGTTTCCTCCGCGAGCGAGTTCTCGTTGGAAGAGCGAACAGAATCGACATAACCGCCGAGACGGTAAGCGAGCGCGCGAATTTCTTCTGCAGTCGCAGATGGTTCCGAGACAACCAGATTCAACGATGCCTTACGCATCATTCGCGGCACATTGCGTGATGCCCGTTGCAATTGGGCTTGCGGCGATTCGCCACCCAGAGCTTGCTCTGATTCTGCAAGGCTGGCCTGATAGCGAATAACACCACTTTCATCGCTGGAAAAACGGCGCCGGCCCGCCTGCGTTGAAAGTGGCGCAGCAGTCACTCGAAATGATTTCACCAGGCCATCGAAGTCGGGAGTAGCGGGCACGTAGTTGAATTGGTAGCCAGATTTCTGCCCTGACGCTAGAACTGGGTCGATGTAAGGAGTGAGGTCCGAGAGTTGTTGCGGATACCCTTGGCCGGGATGATCGGCGCTGTAGGAGACGAGCGCGGTGTTGAGGGTTCGTATGGATCCGACAGCCGAAGACTCGTTGGCGGCGATGCGAGAGCGCATCAAATTGGGGGTGGAGACAGCTAGGATGGTTAGCGCGATTGCGGTGAACACCACGAACACCAGCAACCGGGAAGCTAGCGTTTTCTTTTTATCTTCTTCCTGACGCATGAGCACACCTCTCCGTCGTCTCGCGATTTGTCGTGAGCGAAATTTGGCTGATGCCAAGATCGGGAGTGCACATCCTGAGCCTGGACGATTTAACTATCGAAATCTTCTGTGGCCTGGGAGCCCCGTCTATAGATAAGCATTCCGTATGCCAGTTCAAACAAGCGGCGAAATCGAGAAGGTTTGGAAAGTCGATAAACCCCGTTTTCGCTACCGTTTACGTTACGTTGGTCACATGAAGAACCTATGCGGAGTTCCAACGGATTTTGGTTTTGTGGTAGGCGTCGGTTGACGAAGTGTGTCGTTGGAAATGGCAGGAAGTGTCAAGGCCGGCGATGCTCCGCAAACGGCAGTCGAAGAGGGATATCTCGGTTCTCTCCGTTCAGCCTCGAAATGCCAAAACAAAAAGGCGCAGCCTCAGCCGCGCCTCTCGGAAATCTTAACCTCTAATTCGGTAGCGTGTTGACCGGTGTTGCGGTCGCCACGTCGGCCTGGGCATCGGGCTTCTGCACGCTCGGTGCGTTTTCCAGCAGCCGATGATGCACGCAGTAGAGCGCCAGTTCAAGGCGGTCGGAGACGCCCAGCTTGTCGTAGACGCGGCGGAGATAGTTCTTCACTACCTGTTCGGTGGTGCCGATTTCGTGGGCGATGTCTTTGTTCTTCATGCCCTGCGCCACGCAGCTGACGATCAGCATTTCCTTGTCGGTGAGGCGGTTCTTCGGGCGCGGCGAAGTCAGCGCCGAAGCTTGCGAGCGGTAGGCCTCGATGACCCAGCTAACGCCCTGGTTATCGAGCCACATTTCGCCGCCCTGCACTTTGCGAATGCAGCGGACGAGCAGGTCAGGCGCGATGGCGCGGCCGATGATGCCGCGCACGCCGCGGCGGAAATAATCGACCGTGGTGGCCTCGTCGATATCGCCAGTAACGACGATGATACGAAGGCTGCCGTTTTTCTTAAGAATTTCAGAAACCGCTTCCGCGGGATTGGGGGTCAGGCGCGACTCGAAGAGCAGCACGTCGGCCGGAAACTTGGCCACTGCTGCCAGCGTCTGGCCGAGGTTTTCGGCTTGCGCGACGACGCGAATGTCGTCTTCGAGCGCGAGGACTTTGCGCACACCCACTCGGAATATCGCTTGCGTGTCGGCGACAATCAGCCGAACGTTCGGCTGTTCCCCATTCGCAGACACGGCTCCGTTGCCGTTTTCCGGCTCCTTCGGCGACATAAGACCTTTCTATGCGCGTTCGAACCGATACTCGTCAATGACGGCCGCGACTTGCTTGCGCCCATCGTGTGGAGCGCTGCGGACCACCCGTCCTTCACCGCTCACCATCACGTCGGCCGGGGCGCCTATCACACCCGCGGGGATTGAAATGGTGAACTCGATGTTGGAACCGATCGTCATGTCGGTATCGATGTTGAACAGGACGCCACCTGCGGACATGTCGTTCGTTTCCGCCTGATGCTCGCCGCCGGAATCGCGAACCGCGATCGGCAGGCGCACCGGGAACCGCACGGCACTCCGCATTTCCGTTATGTTTCCGTTATCTAGCACGAGGGCAATAGGGTACGGCGAATCCCTAATAAAGCAAAGTTACCAAAGTTGGAATAGGGAAGGTACCCTGTCGGATTCAAAAAAGCCAATTCTAAGGCCTAAAGTGCAGGGTTTTGCGCAGAGTGCTTGGGTATGATGGACTGAGTTGTGACCCGCTAACCGCTGATTTGTGACGCCTGGGAAGGCATTCGGAGTTCCTTCGATGCTACTTTTGATCTCGAGAAATCAGCGCCATCATGCAGGTTCCAAGGATTATCAGTTTGTTTGGGCCCTTGTTCCGACTCGATTACATTTCGTGTGTTCTCACCATCGTTTCCACCGTCCTGCTGGGCCGTCGCTACTGGCAGGGCTGGATCATCGCCGGGGCGAATAGCGTGCTGATCTGCGTGATTGCCCTGCGAACCGCACAGACTGGCTTTATTGCCGCCAACGTGTTTTGTGTCCTGATCTACGGATACAACGTAATGAAATGGCGCTCGGAGGGCGAGTTCTCGGGCCAGCGGGTGAACGAGTAGCGGGCATTTCAAGCCCGAGCTCGCCCTACGCCTCTTCCGTCCCCGCCGCCCGCTTGGCCATTTCAATCTTGCCGCGCAGAAACTTTGAGTGGCCGTCTTCGAATTCGGTGAGTTCGCGGTAGACCTTCTTCAGGGCTTCATCTTCGGTACGGGGAACCAGCCGCGAATAGAACCGATGCGCCGACTCTTCTGCATTCAGGGCGATTTCCAGGGCCTTGTACTGGGGTGAGTGCGCCGTCTTGGACCGGATGATGGCGAAAATCTCGCCGTTGTTGACCTTCGGAACCTCGATCAGGTCGCGGATGTCGTCTTCGGTGACGATGCAATGCTGTGTGCCGTAACGCTCGAAATAGCGCTCCTGCAGCATGGTTCCGTGGTGGCGCTCCTCTTCGGCCATGTCCCAGAAAACCTGGGCGATCTGCAGCGACTCGGGGTCGCGGAACTCGGCGAACAGTTCGGCGAACTGGGTATAGATTTCCGCATTCCGCTCTTCAATGAAGATGGCGACGTGCAGCGCTTCCTGCGCCGTGAGCGATGCGAAATCCCGTTTCATGTCGTAAAACGAGTATGAACCTGGACTGCCCGTTGTTCCCATCCGGTCTTAGCCTGAAATCCTTAATTCGCGTAGCGGGCGATCGTGTGCCATGAGCTGGCTGCGGGGCATGGGCACGACTTCGTTCGCCCTGGCGGTCAGCGTCATGGTGCGGTCGCAGGCGCCGCACAGCCAGAACATCTCCAGCCGGTTCCAGCGCCTGCTTGCTGATGGCGTCGATTCCGCCAGCACGCAAACGTCGCCTTCGTTGCACCATTCGGCGACATAAACCTTGCCCTCGTTCAGATAACGAAAGAGAGCTCCGCATCCGGGATTCGCACACTTGGAGAGCACGGATACCTCCAGCCCACAGAACCCCCCAACCTTTCGGCCGACCAGCGATTACCGGCTTACCACAGCCTCGGCGGCAACTTCTTGTTCGATTTCGGCGATGCGCAACTTCAGCCAGCCGATGACCGCTTCTTCTACGCTGTTGCGATTGTATCCCCGATCGAGATTTTCGATGGTGTTTCCTTTGGCGTCGAGCGGAATATGGTGACAAGGAACGTTTTCGTTATGCGCTTCGGCGGGGACATAGTCCATCAACATGCAGTTCCCGCACGGATGCGGCCGGCCTTCGAGACCATAATTCAGGCAGGTAGCGGAGTCCTGAAAGAACGAGATCTCCTCCCACGGCATGTGTACTGACCGGCGGGCGCGGCCGAACTCCAAGGCGCCAAGCTCGGCCTTCAATTTCTCCAGGATTTCGCGTTTTTCCATGGCCAGGGTACCTCCGCCGGCAGATACGGCGATTCTCCGCAAAGGTGTACGGGCGGGCTGTGATTCTGGTCACAGGAACCGGTGAGGCTCCTCCAAAGGGCGCCAGCGGCGGCGTGGGTTACCTTTCCCGCTGTGGGGGTGGCCGTGACTTTGGTCGCATCGGAGACGCCTTTCTTGGCGCGATGATCGACCGTATTCAAGGGAAAACTGGGTTCACGACCATTCGAATCACTCATTTCGAAGCCCGTAGTCAAGGGCCCTCTGGTCGTTCCTCACTCCCCGTTGTGACAAGTTTCACTTGAATTTCAGCGGCACAGGCGTACTTTTGTGGGGAACAAAGGACGCGGATTAGCCCAGGTCAGCCCAAAAGCGAACCCGGGCCACGAACCCGGCCCGAAGGAGTTGCCATGTTGAATCATCTCCGCACAGCGGCCGTCGTTTTATTGGTCGCGGGCGTGATCGTGGCGCTTTCCACCACCAGTTTCGCCCAGAAAGTAACCCTGCCGAAGTACGACGCGAAGACGGAAGTCCACATCGCGAAAGCAGCCGTCCAGGACGTGAAGGAAGTGACGCTCGCCAGCGGTCAATTGCGCGTAGTCCTGAACGTGAAGGCGGGTGACGAGACGCTTGACGTCTTTCTTGCGCCGAAGGCGTATCTCGACTCGATGGATAGCGCTTTCGCCAAGGGCGACGAGGTCGAGATCACCGGCTCGAAGCTGAAGGATTCCGACGACAAGCCGATCATTCTTGCTCGCGAAGTGGTGAAGGGCCAGAACACGGTTGTTCTGCGCGACAAGAACGGCGAACCGGTCTGGACCTGGATGGAAAAGAAGCCGGCCGAAGGCAAGTAGCAAGTAGAGTTTCGACGCGATCAGAGGCTACCGCGAATCAGTGCGGTAGCTTTTTTCTTTTTGAACCGACGGTTCTGCTGCTATTCGCTTGAATCCGTCGCGATCCATCACACTGTGATTCTTGACAGTTTTTACGGTCATCCCAAAAGCATAGTCTCCCCACGAGCCACTCGGTTCTTCAGGAGGACTTCCGTGAAAGCTGATAACAAGATTCAGCGCTCGATCTTGCCGATCCCCGATGTGGAACGCATCAGTTTCACAACCTACGATGCGAAAGATCCTGAAACAAAGTTCCCGCCGATCAGAGACCTGCGTCCTCCGGATGGCGCGCCGAATGTTCTGATCATCCTCATTGACGACGCGGGATTCGGCTCGTCGAGTGCGTTTGGCGGTCCCTGTCAGACTCCGAACGCAGAGAGACTGGCGCAAGGTGGCTTGCGGTTTAACCGGTTCCACACTACGGCATTGTGCTCTCCGACGCGGCAGGCGCTTCTCACTGGACGCAATCACCACTCCGCCGCCATGGGCAACATAACCGAGATGGCATCTGGATCCGCGGGATATACGTCGGTGCTTCCTAACACCATGTCGCCACTCGCGCGAACTTTGAAACTGAACGGATACACCACGGCGCAATTCGGCAAATGCCATGAGGTTCCCGTGTGGCAGACGAGCCCGGTTGGTCCGTTCAACGCATGGCCGACGGGCGGGGGCGGATTCGAATACTTTTACGGTTTCATCGGTGGTGAGGCGAACCAATGGTATCCGTCGCTGTACGAAGGGACGGTTCCGGTAGAGCCGAAGAAGACACCGGAAGAAGGTTACAACCTGATCGAGGACATGACAGACAAGGCCATGGCCTGGATCGGACAACAGAAGGCGCTGGCTCCCGACAAACCATTTTTCGTCTATTTTGCCCCCGGCGCGACGCACGCCCCGCATCACGTTCCGAAGGAATGGGCCGACAAATACAAGGGCAAATTCGATCAGGGCTGGGACAAGCTGCGTGAAGAAACCTTTGCCCGCCAGAAGAAACTTGGCGTGATTCCCCCGGAGAGCCAACTCACAGCGCGACACAAAGAAATCCCCGCCTGGGACGAGATGCCAGAGGCGTTAAAGCCCGTGCTTCGCCGGCAGGCAGAGGTATATGCCGGGTATCTGGAATACACGGACCACCACGTCGGACGTTTGCTCGACGGCCTGAAAAGGCTCGACATCCTCGACAACACCCTGGTCTTTTACATCGTCGGCGACAACGGCGCCTCTGCCGAGGGAACGCTGAACGGCACCTATAACGAGATGTTGAACTTCAACGGTCTGTCGAGCATCGAGACGCCTGAATTCCTCATGGAGCGCATCGACAAATGGGGCGGCCCCGATTCTTATCCGCACTATGCGGTGGGTTGGGCGCACGCCATGGACACACCGTATCAGTGGACGAAACAGGTGGCGTCGCACTGGGGTGGCACTCGCAACGGAACGATCATCCACTGGCCTAAGGGAATTGCAAACAAGGGCGAGATGCGCTGGCAGTTCCATCATGTCATCGATGTGGCTCCTACGATCCTTGAGGCCGCGGGGCTTCCGCAGCCAACCTTCGTTAATGGAGTGCAGCAACATCCGCTGGAAGGCGTCAGCATGTTGTATTCGTTCAACGATGCGAAGGCACCCGAGAGGCACGAGACCCAGTACTTCGAAATGTTCGGAAATCGCGGCATCTATCACAAAGGTTGGACAGCCGTGACTCGACACAAAACGCCGTGGCTGCTGGTCGGGGAGAAGACGCCGGCGTTTGACGACGACGTCTGGGAACTCTACGACACGGAAAAAGACTGGAGCCAGGCCAACGATCTGTCGAAGAAGATGCCGGAGAAGCTCCGTGAATTGCAGCGCGTCTGGTTGATGGAAGCAACGAAATACAACGTGCTTCCGCTCAATGATGATCTCGCGAAATTGATGGACTCTGACACGGCAGGCAGACCAGTCTTGATCAAAGGAAATACGCAGATACTCTTCTCCGGCATGGGGCGGCTGCTGGAGAACTGCATGCTCAACGTGAAGAACAAGTCGCACGCCGTAACTGCAGAGATCGTGGCGCCGAAGTCAGGAGCCGAAGGCGTGATCGTTGCGCAAGGGGGAAACATCGGCGGCTGGAGCCTGTATGCCAAGAATGGCAAGCTGAAATACTGCTATAACCTCGGAGGCATTAAGTACTTCTATGTCGAGTCGGCGAATCCGATATTGCCAGGAGAACACCAGGTGCGAATGGAGTTTGCCTACGCTGGCGGCGGCCTGGGAAAAGGTGGCAAGGTGACTCTCTACATTGATGGCAAGAAAGTTGGGGAAGGCGTTGTCGAGATGACTCAGGCGATGGTCTTTTCCGCCGATGATGGCTGTGACGTGGGCCTCGACGGCGGGTCGCCGGTTACTCCGGACTACAGTTCGCGAGGCAATGAGTTCAACGGTAAGGTTAAGGGTGTCGAACTCGCGATCGACAAAGCGGCCGAAGCCGTTGATCATCTGGTCAAGCCCGAGGATGCGATTCGGATCGCCATGGCGCGACAGTAGGCGTCTTGGGGCATTGAGTACGCGAAGCGGGTGCGTTACAGTGAATCGTAACGTGCCCAGAATTACGATAAAAACCGGTATCCCTGGTCCAGACGGCAGAGAGCAAGAATTGACTGAGTACATGTGCGACGCTCAAGGGTGTCCTAACGTAGCTGTTCACGTACTCGGCGTCGTCAGAGAGCTTGGCATTACTTCCGCAGTGTGCGACGAACATTTGTCCGCCCCCGAAGTGAGGTAGACGGCCGACACAGGCAAACATTTTTCTTGACCCGATGCCACTTGGTTGGTTTGCACCCCCTCTTGCCCATCTTTATACTTACCTTGTAACTACTTGCGTAGGAGCGAGGATGTCTCTTTCTGCTGTGATCGTTGACGACGAGCAGTTGGCTCGCGACGAACTGGCATTTTTGCTGAAGTCTGCCGGGGACGTTGACGTCATCGCCCAGGGCCACAATGGCCTGGAAGCCGTAAATCTGATCAAGGAACATAATCCCGACATCGTCTTCCTCGACGTGCAGATGCCCGGCCTCGACGGCTTCGGCGTGATCAAGAAGCTGCTCGACAAGAAGATTCGAGTCCCGCAGGTGGTCTTTGCGACTGCTTTTGATCAGTATGCGGTGAAGGCTTTCGAGGTGAATGCGGTCGATTACCTGCTGAAGCCATTCGACAAGAAGCGCGTCTCGGAGGCGCTGCAGCGGGCGCGCAAGAAGGTGGATTCGGCACCGCCGTCGTCGACCGACAAGATCGACGCTCTGGTCCGGATGCTGGAAGAGAAAGAGCAACAGAAATCGGCACCGCAAAAAGTGCTGCTGAAGGCCGGGGGACGGCTCTTCCTCGTCGACCAAAAGGACATCTGTTACAGCTCGATCGAGGACGGGATCATCAGCGTGGTCACGGCGAGCGTCGAGGGCCAATCGAACTGCCGCACGCTGGAAGAGCTACTCGACTCGCTTGATCCGAACCTGTTCTGGCGAGCGCATCGTTCGTACCTGGTGAACATCAACCGTATCCGCGAAGTGGTGCCCTGGTTCAAGAGTTCGTACATGCTCCGCATGGACGATAAAAAACAAACCGAGATTCCCGTCAGCCGGGCGCAGACTAAGCGCCTGCGCGAACTGTTCCGGCTGTAACCGGTTTACCGTTACCGAAGTCAGGTTCTAGGCTTTTAATCGTAGGGCCGTCAATAACTTAGAAAGGTATAATCGCGCAACGAACATGAAGGCATTCGTGTACGTGACGTTAAAGAAAAGTGTGTTGGACCCGCAAGGAAAGACCATTCAAGGCGCACTGAAGAAGCTGGGTTACGGCTCGGTTTCCGACGTACGCCAAGGCAAGTACTTCGAACTGCAACTTGACGGCGGACTGGACAAACCGCAGGTACAGGCGCAGGTCGAAAAAATCGCCCGCGAGGTCCTCACCAACCCGGTGATCGAAGAGTTTCATTACTCGATTGAGGGTTAAGGCAAACGAATTCGGCAGATTCAGCAAAACTGAATCTAATGAGGGTGGGGCAGGCCTTTCCGGGTCTGCATACAGCGGGGTCGGAAACTTATGTGCGGCATTGTTGGATACGTTGGATCGAAGCGCGTTGTACCCGTAATCATTGACGGGCTGCGCCGTCTGGAATATCGCGGATACGATTCCGCCGGCATTGCGGTTGCCGGCAACGGTGATGGCCTGCAAATCCGTCGCGCGGAGGGCAAGCTTCGCAATCTTGAGGAAGCGATCCGCCTAAAACCGCTCGATGGCACCTACGGCATCGGCCACACCCGCTGGGCTACTCACGGACGTCCCACCGAAGAGAACGCGCACCCCCACCGCGACTGCACCGGCAAGATTGTCGTTGTCCATAACGGCATCATCGAAAACTACCTGCAGTTGAAAAAACAGCTCACGCAGGAAGGCCACAAGTTCCAGACCGAAACGGACACCGAGATCATCGCGCACCTCGTCGAAAGATATATGAAGAGCGGCTCGACGCTCGAAGAAGCGGTGCGGTGCTCGGCCAAGCTGATGACCGGCGTTTTCGCCATATCGGTCATCTCTGTCGACGAACCCAACAAGATCGTTTCCGCTCGCAACGGTCCGCCCGCCGTCATCGGATTGGGCAAGGACGAATACTTCGTCGCGTCCGACGTTCCGGCAATTCTGTATCACACTCGTGACCTCTTCTTCCTGGCCGACGGCGATCTTGCCGTGATCACGCCGCAAGGAGTGAAACTCACCGACTTCGACGGCAATCCGATCGAGCGCCAGGTGCAGCATGTCACCTGGGATCCGATCATGGCGGAAAAGGGTGGCTTCAAGCATTTCATGCTCAAAGAAATCTTTGAGCAGCCACGCGCCGTCCGCGACACTACGCTTGGTCGCGTGTCGCTCGATTCGGGCAAGGTTTTTCTCGATGAAATGGAGATCAGCGAGGGGGAATTCAAGGCGCTCAACAAGGTCAACATCGCCGCCTGCGGCACCAGTTGGCATGCGGGACTCGCCGGCAAGTTCATGATCGAGCGACTGGCGCGGGTTCCTGTCGAGGTCGATTACGCCAGCGAGTGGCGGTATCGCGATCCGATCGTCAGCAAGAATGATTTGACGATGCTGATCACGCAGTCGGGCGAAACGGCCGACACGATTGCCGCGCTGCGCGAAGCGCGCGCCAAGGGATCGAAGACGGTCGGCATCTGCAACGTCGTGGGATCGATGGTCACGCGCGAGGCGAATGGCACCATCTATACACATGCGGGACCCGAGATTGGCGTTGCCTCGACCAAGGCATTCACGGCGCAGTTAACTGCGGCGTTCCTGTTTGCGCTCTATCTCGCCGAGGTGCGCGGGGCCGTTACCACCGAGGATGCCAAGAAGCTGATCGCGGAATTGCAGCGGCTGCCGGGAAAACTGGAGACGCTGCTCTCGCACGAGGAAGAAACCGAGGACCTGGCGAAGGAATATCATCGTGTCACCGACTTTCTCTTCCTCGGACGCGGCATTCACTATCCCATTGCGCTAGAAGGCGCACTCAAGCTGAAGGAAATTTCGTATATCCACGCGGAGGGTTATCCGGCGGGCGAGATGAAGCACGGACCAAACGCGCTGATCGACGAAGACCTGCCGGTGGTCATCATCGCCACCAAAGACAACAACGACCAGGAGTCGGTACTTCGTTACGACAAAACGCTGTCGAACCTCAAGGAAGTGAAAGCGCGTTCGGGAGTGGTCATCGCGATCGCGACTGAAGGTGACGAAGAAATTCGGGAATCGGCCGATCACGTGATCTTCGTTCCGGCGGCTCCTGAGATTCTGTCGCCGATCCTTGAGATCGTGCCGTTGCAGTTGCTCGCGTATCACATTGCCGTGCGCCGCGGCTGCGACGTGGATCAGCCACGCAACCTGGCGAAGTCGGTCACGGTGGAATAGTCGAAGACGCACAACCAAAGAAGCGAAGCGATCTTTCTGGCATCGAGAGATCGCTTTTTCATTTCCTGGAGTTGACGGTTCTGGACCTTACGTTTCGTTGTCCGAAACCACTACAGTCCAGCGATCACTCCCCAGCAGGCGAATGCACTGTTGAGCGTGGTGCAGTACTGGTAGATTCCGTAAATCGTTCCCGCCATATCTTTCAGGATGTTAATGATCTCCGACGGCTTGGTTGTCGCCGGAAACGGCGAGTGCTCCATCTGCGGCTCGGAAGCGTTGCGAACGGAAATGCATTTCGGCCGTTTCGACGCCGGCATCTTGCTGATCGCATAGAACAGAAATCCGTCGTCGGTGTCGTTCATAATCCCAAGCGGTTGCAGCCCTTCGGCATTGTTGTTGTCGTCGGTGGTCATGTAGTCGGCGGAGACCACGTCCATGGGCTGGGGCCCCGGAACAGGATTGACGGCGGATATATAAATCGCGGGCGGCAGGGTGTTCCTGGGGACGAACGTATAACCGGGATTCGTTTGCAGCCTGGCATAACACTGATCCAATCCCGGCAGTGAAAGCTTGGTGAAGTGCGTAGCCGCGTACTGAACATACTGGGGATCGAAACCGGCGGAACTGGAGATCTCTGTCTCGTTTTTGCTTAAGGTATCGATGTCAGCGAACTTGGGATATGTCTTTTGCACGTGCAAGCGGCTGCCCGAGCAGATGGTCACATCGCCGCACATTACCCTGCTGCCGATGCCTCCCGCGGTTCCTGTGGTGATCACGTACTTCGGTCCGAGTTCGGAAATCAGTTGCTGCATGACCGACACGAAAGGAAGCTTGGCGCCGTCTTGCTTGGGGTGCAGGTCTGATTTGTAAAACACCACGCTCTTCGCACCGATCTTCATCGCCGTTAGCCGGCCGAAAGCTCCGTCGATGAGCGTATTGTTGGCTTTCGGATTTGAGATCGAAGATTTGAATTTGCTGAAGTTATGGGCGTACTCGCACCACTCGCCCTGGATCTTCGAGTCCCACTCGGGGCTGCCCGTCATCACGTCGAGCATGGCCATCGTTTCCTGCTCGGTGTACAGCACCACCAGAACGTCGGCACTCGCTTTTAGCGCAGATGTAATTTTGGTTCCTGGCGCATAGTTGCCGAGTTTCGTGGCTGTGGGCTGTAAATTGTTGGGCCACGTGAACGTCGGCAAGTGAAAGATGATGGGAGATTGCCGCAAGGCCGCCAGCGCAAAGGTATCGGTGGCCTGCACTCCCGCAAATTGGCCGCTCTTCAGTAGTTTCGCCATGAAGTTCCTCGCAAAAGATTCTGGATTGTCCGTGAGACAGGGATGGCCGAGTGACTGCCGAGGGCCGTCGGGGGTTGATGGTCTTTCTTATACGACAGAATTTTGCCGGCGGAACGGAAAATCAAATCTTGTTACGAAAATGGAACAAGGCGGCTTAAACCGCAGATGTGCCAAGACCTCGCAAGCGAGCCAGGAGCAGGTTTTTCACCGTCACTTCTTCTTTGAGATCACGACCGGGACCGGCGGCATTATGCCAAAAGTCTTGCCGAAATTACCCTGGTTGACGGCCAGCGCCATGCGTCCGCGGGAATCGACATACAGCAGTGGTTTCCCGAGAGCCACGTCGCTGAACGTCTTCTGCCATGGGATGGGCATCTCTCGATCGCCTAACTTGATCGTTACGACATCTCCGAGCGCGTAGCCGAGCGAGGCAAACTGCTCGCGGCGAATGTTGGTGATGGCATTCCCGAACGGCCCATCAAGCGCGAAAACTTCGCCAGAGATTCCCACATCGGTGACGGATGCCGACGGCAGGCTTAACTTCACCAGATCCACTGCATGCATCGCCGGTCCAGCATCGGCGATCTCGTCTCCACGAGCCACGTGGGCGCCAGCGGGCGAGAAGATGTCCCTGCCATGAAAGGTGGACGAGATACCCGCACCGATCATCCATTTTGGGTTCTCGATGTCATAGACGACGTCGATGCCGTCGCGTTCCTGCACGAATGTCAGCAGGCCGTTGTCAGGCAAGACAAAGTACTGGCCCTTTTTCGACTTGGCCACGATAGCCTTGCGCTTACTGCCGACGCCGGGATCGATCACCACCACGAACACGGTTCCCGCCGGATAGTACGGCGCCGTTCCGGCCAGGAATCTCGCGCCATCGGCGATCGAATATGGCGTGACGTCATGCATGAGGTCGACGATGCGCACTTCGGGATCAACCGTGATCATCGCGCCCTTGCAGATCGCCACTGCGTCATCCTGGTGACCAAAATCGGTCATGAAGACCACCAGATGTTTTTGCGCCTGCCCCCAGGCGGCTATCGAGATGGCGCACAACCAAATCGCGACCAGCCATGAACGTGCAATTCGTCGCATCCTTGTCCTCACAAAAAATTAAGGCGGCCATCATAGCCGCCTTAACTCAAAACTGGAATCCGAAACTTGAACGAATGCTTACTGCTTCGGAGCGTAATAGCCTTTGCGCGCCCGCACGTGCAGATTCTTATGATTCTCCGCAATGATGTCGATCGAGCGATATTTGCCGTCAGACTGGAAGTCGGCCGGCTTGTACGCAAGCAGGTACTGGCTACGCAACTCGTCTTGAATTTCCTGGAACGCGTTGGCCACGTCTTCAATCTTGAACGGGAAGAATGCGCGACCGCCAGTGGCGTCTGCCATCCGCTCCAGAACTTTGTCGCCCTTCATCTTCGTGCCGCTGACGTTGGTGCTGATGGTGTAAATCACCACCTCGGCGCGCTCGGCCATTTCGATTGCTTCTTCGCGGGTTACGCGGCTCTGGTTGTCATCGCCGTCGGTGAGCAGAATGATCGCCCGGCGCGTGGCAATATTTTCTTTTTGCTGGTTCTTGATCAGCTTGTCACGGCATGCATAGTAAACCGCGTCATACAAAGCGGTACCTCCGCCAGGACGAAGCATCCGCACACCTTTTGCCAGTTGTTCGGCGTTGTCGCTGAAGTCGGCGGTGATCTCGGGCGTGGTATCGAAGCCGAGCACAAACGCCCGGTCGAAGTTCGGACGAACGATCTGGTTCAGGAATTCGATCGCCGCATCCTGCTCGAAACGGAAGCGGTCGCGAATGGAATTGCTGGCGTCGATCAATAAGCCGACACGGAGTGGCAAGTTCGTCTCGTGAGCGAAGTCGATAATTTTTGTCGCCGGCTTATTGTCGTCAACAATCTTGAAGTCGTCTTGCTTGAGATCCTTAACGAAGTGACCGTGCTTATCGGTCACGGTGAAGACCACGTTCACTTCATCGACGTTCTTGCGAAAAGTTGGAACCGACGGATCGTCGCTTCCACCCTTCAGATCGGGCGTAGAATCGGCGGAAGCCGTCTGCGGGCCGTTGGCAGGCTGAGCGTTGCCGGCCGGTGTAGCCGCACGAGTGACTGCCGCAGCGGCCTGTTGCTGTTGCTGACGCTGCTGTTCTTCCTGCTCGCGCTTTTGTTGCTCCTGTTGCTGTTGTTCCTGTTGTTGCTGCAGCACAGCCGAAGGCGCCGACGGCAAATCGCTCGACGATTGCTGAGCTATCGCCCCGGAGCCAGTCAGCAGGACCGCCAGACCCAAATAATGAATGATTCTCAAACTCGCCTCGTTTCTTCCATTATAAGCTGTCCCGAGCGCCTCCCTGATCCTTACGATGGTGAGTGGCCTATGATTCGCCGCCCAACTTCCCCAGGAATTCCTGCAGCTCCTCCGGCAACTCTGATTCGAACCGCAGCGCCTTGCCAGTCCGCGGGTGCTGGAATTCCACCCTGGCCGCATGCAGGAATTGCCGCCCCAGGCTCAGCGCCATGCTTCCCCGCGGCGGCTTGATTTCAGCCGGCGCCCCGTAAAGGCTGTCACCCACGATTGGGTGGCCGATCGACGAGAGATGTACGCGGATCTGGTGGGTGCGGCCGGTTTCGATCCTTACGCGCACCAGCGAAAACTTGCCGTAGCCCGACTGCCACTGCCTGACAACCTCGTAGTGCGAGACCGCGGACCTGCCGCCCGATCCCCGGGTCGTCATTCGCGTTCGCCGCTGCACATCGCGGCTGATCGGGGCCGAGATCGTGCCTTTCTCGTCTTTGAACCAACCATGCACCAGCGCGACATATTGCTTACTGACTTCGCGGCTGGAAAACTGGTCCGCCAGCTTGCGATGCGCAACATCGTTCTTCGCCACAATAATCAGTCCACTGGTGTTGCGATCGAGCCGGTGAACAATTCCCGGGCGTAGTTCGCCTCCCACCTCCGACAGCGCTCCAAATCGATGCAGCAGCGCGTTGACGAGCGTCCCGCGGTTGCGTTCGTCATCGGTTGCGCCCGCGCCTGCATGCACCATCATTCCTGCCGGCTTATTCACCACCGCGAGGTCTTTGTCTTCGTAAACGATGTCGAGAGGGATCTGTTCGGCGATCGCGCGCAACGGCGGGAGTTGAGCGTGGCCGGTCACGGTGATCCGCTCGTCGCCGCTCAACTTGAGCGACGCCTTGGCGGGCCGGCCGTTCACTTCGACTCTTGCTTCGCGAATGAGTTGCTGCACACGCGCGCGGCTGACATCGGCGATCTTCGTCGTGAGGAACTGGTCGAGCCGCATTCCGGAGTCATCGGGCGTTGCGCAGAATTCTGTCGACTGCTCATTCATAGAACGCTAGAGCATAGCATTCCGATTCTGTGTCGGAATTGGCTACAAGTCGCTGCACACATGCTCGTGCATGTGGAAATTGACCTGAGGCGGGCTGCTAAAATCTCCTCCGCTATGGATCGCTTGCAAATGTTAAAGGACCTGCTCTCGCAGGATCCGAACAACCAGCTCGCTCGTTACGGCTTGGGAATGGAATACTCGAACAAAGGCGACGTTGAGGCTGCGGTGACGGAATTCAAAAACCTGCTGCAGATCAATCCCAACTATGCGAACGCCTACTTCATGGCCGCTCAAACGCTCGCCAAGGCCGAGCGCACCGACGAAGCCAAGCACATGTTGATGGAAGGGATCACTGCTGCCGCGCGCACCGGAAACAGCCACGCTCAAAGCGAAATGCAGGCGATGCTGGACGAGTTGGAATATTGAAGATTGAGGATTTCAGATTGACGATTTGAAAAGCTCACAGATGACGATGCCTACCAACCGGGCCTCGGGCTGGGACACGCTTTGCAGCATTGCTGGTGCTTTCTCGCTCCTGATTGCCCTCACCTATCTCGTCCTTTGGCGCGAAAGCAATCGAAACGGATGGATGCTCGACGGCAGTGTTCTGCTGTTCTTCGCTGCTTCGGCCCTGAGCCGAAATCGAGCGCTTGTGGCTGCAGTTGCTTGCGGATTTTCCGGACTTAGGTTTGTAATCGCGGCAGTTGGCTCGATGTCACCTGCGCTCGCGGTCATTGCGGCCGTGCTGCTTGCGATACGGTGTTCCTTGTCGTTTTGAAATCTCGCTACGAATTTCCTAAATCTTCAATCTGAAATCATCAATCTTACTTTGCCGTGGTCGTCTGTATTTGCTCGTCGCCCTCCTGCACCATTCGCCGCATCGCCCATTCCACCGCTCCGGGCCAGACCTGGTAGAACTTCACCATCAGGCCGTTGCTCCACGGCGTCACGACTTCGCGCTTCCCTTTCAGATAACCATCGAGAGTCGCGCGCGCGACAACATCGGCTGTCGGACCACGCCTCACCGCGCCGCCCAGGCGCTTGAGTTCATGTCCGCGAACGACATTCTTGCCGAAGTCGGTTGCGATATATCCCGGACAGACCGTCAGGATGTTCACGCCCGTGTCCTTGAGTTCGATGCGGGCGGCTTTGCCGATCGCGTTGAGCGCAAACTTCGTCGCACTATAGGCGCCTTTGTAGGGAACGGGAATGTGCCCGGCAACGCTGGAGATATTAATGATGGTGCCGGAACCCTGCTTCACGAACACCGGCGTCACCACCTGCATGCCGGCAATCGCGCCGAAGAGGTTGGTGTCGAACATGGCGCGGCATTGCTCCATGTCCATGGCGGCAATGGAGTCCGCGAGCCCGTAGCCTGCATTGTTCACCCAGATATCAACGCGACCGAAGTTGTGCAAAGTCAGACTGAGTAACCGATCGAGGTCTTCGCGGTTGCGCACGTCACAGAACAAGCCGAGAGTTTTTTCTAGATGGCCGATGCGCTGGCGCGCTTGCTCCACTCGTGCTTCATCGCGCGAACTCATCACCACCGACGCGCCTTCGTCCACAAACAACTTCGCAATCGCCTCGCCGATGCCCATCGAGGCGCCCGTGACCACAGCAACTTTGCCCGCAAGCTTCATGAGTCGCTTGTAGCCGTTACGGAGGTCACAAGTCAAGGCTTGTGAGCGATCAGTTGTGGATCACAGTGATAGCGATCGATGAAATGTTATTTCATTCTCGCTATATTGTTTGTGGCGCAAACTTCTTTCCCGCAAACGCCCACAAAAGACCAGATCACCCATGCCTCGGGTCCATGTAAAACGGTTTTACCTACGAATGCGCCAGACTCCCTTGATTCGTTTCACTTGGAAAAAGGCGAACACTACAGTCACAGTCCGGTCGCCAGCTTTTCGATTGCGCCGGATGGCACCGTTTCAGATGTGAAGCTGGTTCATGGTTCGGGCGTAAGGCGCCTTGACGAAACCGTCGTGAAGACGGTTAAGCATTGGAAGTTCAAGCAACGGCCAGCTGAATGCGGGACGGTTGTCGACATGCAGATGGCCGTCACCATCGACTGGCGTTAAACTATCCACCATTCACTACCCCACTATCCACTTTCTTCTCCGCGACTTCTGCACAACGCGCGTGTTCTTTTTTCCATCCGATCAAATGTGAACTGCTCCCGCAAGCTTCGTAACAACGATCCGCGACATTTGGAGTAGAATCGCATCCAAAGTGGGTGAGGTCCCCGGCTCTATGAATCTTCCTCGGACGCTCGGCGAACTCCGCCGTAGTGAGTTTTCCGAATCCCGCCTGCGCACCCGCCGCGTTAAAGACGAGTTGCGTGAGAACCTCATGGCGCGTTTGCGCGACGGAGGTGAGAACGTCTTTCCCGGAATCGTCGGCTACGAAGACACTGTGATTCCGCAGATCGTGAACGCTATTCTTTCGCGTCATAATTTCATCTTGCTCGGACTGCGTGGACAGGCGAAGAGCCGCATATTGCGAGCACTCGCCGGCCTGCTCGACGAGCAGATGCCGTACATCGAAGGCTGCGAGATTCACGACAACCCTTACGAGCCGATCTGCCGGCGGTGCCGCGAGATGCTGGCCAAGTGCGCTGACGCTACTCACATTGCCTATCTCTCTCCCGACGAGCGCTACGTCGAGAAACTCGCCACGCCCGATGTCACCATTGCTGACCTGATCGGCGACATCGATCCCATCAAGGCGGCCAAAGGCGGCCACGAATTATCGAGCGAACTGACGGTCCACTACGGATTGTTGCCGCGCGCCAATCGCGGCATCTTCGCCATCAACGAACTGCCTGACCTGGCCGGCAAGATTCAAGTCGGCCTGTTCAACATCATGCAGGAAGGCGACGTGCAGATTAAGGGCTACCCCATCCGCCTGCCGCTCGATGTAGCGATGGTATTCAGCGCGAATCCCGAGGACTACACGGCCCGCGGCAAGATCATCACGCCGCTGAAAGACCGCATTGGATCGGAGATTCGCACTCATTATCCCGCGACCGTCGAAGAAGGCATCGCCATTACCGCGCAGGAAGCGTGGATCGAACGCGACGGGCTTACGCTGAATGTTCCGAAATATGTTTCCGAGGTCATCGAGCGCATTGCGTTTGCCGCGCGCGAAGACAAGCGCGTCGACAAGCGATCCGGCGTCAGCCAGCGCCTGCCGATCAGCGCGATGGAGAATGTTATCTCCAATGCCGAGCGCCGTGCTATCCGCAACGGCGAACAGAACGTTGTGCCGCGCATCGGCGACATTTATGCCGCCATGCCTGCCATAACCGGAAAGTTAGAGCTGGAATATGAAGGCGAGATGAAAGGCGCCGACGTCGTGGCTCGCGAATTGATCCGCAACGCGGTCGCCGCTGCGTACGACCAGTATTTCCACGGCGAGAACATGCAGCAGGTCATCCAGTGGTTCGACCTCGGCGGCAGCATCCAGATGCAGGATACCGTCCCCGCGAAGGAGCTTCTGGAAACGCTGAAAGGAATTCAAGGCTTGCTGGAAAAACTGAATGGAGTGGAGGTGAAGGCAAAAGATCCAGTCGAAACGCAGGTGTCGGCTGCCGAGTTCATCCTCGAAGGACTGCACGCGCACAAGCGCATCGGTCGCAACGAGGAGCGCGTCTTTACCGCCGGCGAACGCCAGCCACGGCGTGAGCCCGATCGACAACAGGAGCGATTCCGCGATGATGCGCCGTTTCGAAATAAACGAGGGTTCAACTGACGTCGATATCCAGTAACCAGGTCCCGGTAAATGCCCGTACTGGAAGCTGGCTACTCGAGACCGGGAACTGAAATGAAACGCATTCGTTACTCCAAATACGTGCCCGATCCCGCCGGCGAAATGAGCATGGAAGACCTGCTCAACGCGCTTTCGGATTACCTGTTGCAGAGCGGGTTCCAGAATTCCTACGGCATGTACGACCTGCAGAACATGGAGCAGACGCTCGAGGAATTGAAGCGCGCCATCGAACAGGCTTTACTGAACGGTGATCTCTTCGACGAGCAGATGCAGGAACAGATCGAGCAGATGCAGATGGAGGGCCAGCTTGATGAACTGATTGAGCAGATCATTCAGCGAATGCAACAGGAGAATTATGTCTCGGTCGACCAGCCGCACGATCCTTCGCAAAAGCCTGGCATTGGCGGCCAAGTCGGAGAGAATCAGCCGCAGGCGAAGTTCGAGATCACCGACAAGAGTCTCGATTTCCTGGGATTCAAAACGCTCCGTGATCTGCTCGGATCGTTGGGCAAATCGAGCTTTGGACGCCACGATACGCGCGATCTCGCTACGGGAATCGAAGCCAGCGGTTCAGCCAAGACTTACGAATTCGGCGACACGCTAAACCTCGACATCACGGCGACGCTCTCGAACGCCATCCAGCGCGAGGGCCTAACGTTGCCGTTAAATATCGAGTATTCGGACCTGCAGGTTCACCAGTGCGAATACCAATCTTCGTGTGCGACGGTGCTGATGCTCGACTGCTCGCACTCGATGATTCTCTACGGCGAAGACCGCTTCACGCCGGCGAAGAAGGTCGCCATGGCGCTCTCGCATCTGATCCGCACGCAGTATCCAGGCGATTCGCTATCGCTGATCCTTTTTCATGATTCAGCGGAGGAGATCCCGCTCTCTCAACTCGCGCGCGTAAAAGTTGGCCCCTATTACACCAACACGCGCGAAGGGCTACGGCTGGCGCAGCGCATCCTGAAGCAGCAGCGCAAAGACATGAAACAGATCGTAATGATCACCGACGGCAAACCCTCTGCGCTCACGCTCGAAGACGGACGCATCTATAAGAACGCCTTCGGCCTCGATCCGCTCGTAGTCAGCCAAACGCTGGAAGAGGTGTCGAAGTGCAAGCGGGCCGGCGTGATGATCAACACATTCATGCTCGCCTCGGACTACGGCCTGGTTCAATTTGTGCAGAAAGTCACAGAGATGTGCCGCGGCAAAGCCTACTTCACTACGCCTTACACGCTTGGCCAGTATTTGTTGATGGACTACATGTCGCGGAAGACGAAGACCATCCACTAGGGATTGGTTATTGCATATTGATTATTGTGATTCCTGATCCGCATCTCGGATTTCAATAACCAATAATCAATCAACAATATCCAAGTGTTTACGCCAGCGTAAAGAACCCATCTCTTCTCGCAACACCCACCTTCATCTCGAACAGTTCGGATAGAATCTCTGAACGAAGGATCTCCCCCTTCGTGCCATCGCGAAAAATCCTGCCGTTCTTGATCAGCACCACGCGCTCGATTTCGGGAATAATCTCCGACAGATGGTGCGTCACCAGCACAATCGTCTTCCCCGCCTGCGCTAATCGGCTTAGAGTTTCGCGCAGTTCCTGCAGCCCACGAACATCCAGGCTATTGCTCGGCTCGTCGAAGATGAGCGACTCGGGATCATGCACCAGGGCACGACCGATCATCAAGCGGCATGCTTCGCCTGACGAAACCTCCGTCACATAGCGATCGGCTACATGCTCCACGTCCAACGACTTCAGCACTGCTGCCGTTTTCGCCTCCATCTCCGGCGTTACATGCAGGTGTGGCCAAATCCCGATGCTGCTGAAGAATCCCGACAGGACGACTTCCCGTCCCGTGCTGTCGAGCGATGCCATGCGCCACAGGTCCGGAGCCACAATGCCGAGATGCGCGCGCAGTTCGCTCACGTTCCAGCGATCCTTTTCCAGTACCCGCGCCCACGAATCTTCCCGCACCACGGGATATAACTCTCGCGTGATGGTCTTCAATAGCGTGGATTTTCCCGAGCCATTCGGCCCGATGATCGCGACATGCTCGCCGACGGATATCGTCAGCGTTATGTCGTCGAGTGCCATCTTTTCACCGCGCATCACGGTGATATTCTGGAAGTCAATCAGCCGCAAGTATTCAGTTCACTCCTGACGTAAGCGGTCAAAACAATTAAAGATTGAGCCTCTCGACTCAATCTTCAATCTGCATCTTCGATCTGAAATCTTAACCCCTTGCCCAAATCAGCCCTTCGCCGGACTGCCCGGGCCGGGAGGCAACGAACCGCTCTGCTCCTTCTTTACCGCCGCTTCCGCCGCCTGGAAGCCGATCTTCGAATGCGTTCCATCGCAAAACGGTTTGTTCGTGGACGCGCCACAGCGGCATAGTGAGAATGCCGGTTTGCCGGTCAGGTCCACCGGGGTTCCATCGGGATTGATGAGCTCAATGCTTCCCTCGGGCGCTTCCACGCGATACGGCCCGTTCGGTTTAATCGTGATCTTAATTTGCGCCATCCAGTCCTCCCAAACAACGGAGACTAGTGTAAATGATGGCCGACGGCAGAAGTTTTCGAGAAACGATTGCGACGAAGGCCTATCCTTTGAACACCACGTTCACCTGCAGCTTTTCACCTTCGACGTCGACTACGTTGCAGAATGTCCTCTCGCCTCGCCGCGTAAAGTCCAGTCCCACACGTGCTTTGCCCACTCGCAAATTTCTCAGGTGCAAGTGATCGAGCCACTCGGGTAACTGTGGATTGACGATATTCAACTCCTTCCGCGGAGCGCTCGGCCGAATTCCCAGCAGCGACGACATGATCAGGAAGAACGCGCCGGACGCCCAGGCTTGCGGCGAGCACGAAACGGGATAGTGGACCGGTACATCGTGCTCACGCCGTTGAACTCCGCAAAATAGTTCTGGCAATCGATAATCCCGGAAGGTTAACGCCGCCTGTGACAACGTAGTGAACAGTCGCTTCACCGGTTCGCGAAACTCGTTCAAGGCCATGCCGTGCGCGATAAGCGAATTATCGTGCGGCCAGACGGAACCTCGGTGATAGCTCAGGGGGTTGTAGATCTTCTCCTCGCACGACATGGTTCGCCAGCCCCAGCCCGAAAACATGTCATTACGCATTAACCTGTTCGTTACAGCCCGGGCACGTTCACGCCCGACGATACGCGTAAACAGCAGCTGCCCCGGATTCGATGAGATCACTTCCAGCGGCTTCTTCTCGGCGTCGAGCGCCATCGAGTAAAACCCGTATTGCGGCATCCAGTAGGCCTTTTCAAAGCGCTTCGCCAGTTCCGACGCATCCTTCTTCAGCTTGTCTGCCCGATGCGTATCGCCAAAAGAACGCAACAGCGATGCCATCCGATACTTCGCGTCGTACACGTATCCCTGCACTTCCACGAGCGCGATCGGCGGACGCGCCACCGAGCCGTCGCGGTGCATGTTCGCATCCCAGGAGTCTTTCCAGCCCTGGTTCGTAAGGCCGCGCTTCGAACGCCGCAGATACTCCACAAATCCGTCGCCATCCAGGTCGCCATAGCGGTCGATCCAGTCCAACGCCTTATACGCTGCCGGCAGAAGTTCCTCTACGAGCGCCTCGTCGGCGGTCCAGTTCCACGTTTCGCCGAGAAGAATCAGAAACAGCGGAGTGGAATCGATGCTCCCGTAGTACGGGCCAAACGGCATCTCACCCGAGCGAGTCATCTCACCTTGGCGATACTCATGCAAAATCTTTCCCGGTTCCTCGTCGTGCCAGTCGTCGTATTCCTTGCCCTGGTGACGCGCCAGAATCCGCAACGTCTCAACCGCGAGCTCCGGGTTTAACGACAACGATTGGTAAGCCGCGATGATCGAATCGCGCCCGAACATCGTCGCGAACCATGGAATTCCGGCGGCGATCACATGCTCTTTGCCCTCCGGAATCTGCAGCGCATGAAAATCGCTGACCGCCGTGCGGAGAGTCGCGTCAAAGACATCGTTACTGCTCTTGAAGTGCGTCGCCCTGGATTCCCATTCGTGGAAAGCGTCGCGTCGGCCCTTCAGATGCTCGCCAAAGCTTCCGTTCTCCTTCCTGGCTCGTCCGCCTTGCACCGTGGGTGTAATCGAGATGTGAAAATCCACTTGCTGCAGCGACGGCAAATCCAGCTCCCACTGCGCTATTTGGCCTTCAATCCTTGACGGCGGCGGATCGAACTCAATCAGCGTATGCCGCATCACGTTGTCGAGGCCGCGGTAGTAGAAACCGATACTCCCGCTGCTCACCACCGGCTGGAAGTACTGGCCATGTTGCTCGCGGGTCATGCCGCGGACCTGGAATACGTCTACAAAATCCGCGTCGAACTCGATTTCCACTTTGAACTGCACCGAATTGAGATTGAAGTTCGAGAACGAGACGCGCTCAAACAGCACATCGCCGCTGAGCATCTGTTCGCGCCTGATGTGGATCGTGTTGTCGGGAAGGTCCAGCGACTCGCGCAAGTGAACGTTGCTGGTCGTGAGCTCAATTTGTGAATAGAAGGTCTTTTCCGTATTGGAAGAGAGCAGCGCCGTGCGCAGTCCACCGACACGCAAATCCATCAGGCTGAGGAAGCGTGTGTCGTCGTGGAAGAAGCCAATATCCGGGGCCCCTGCGGGGGCAATGTCACCTGAAGTGCGGGTCGACAGAAACGTCTTGCCGTCGATGAGAGTGAGGTTGTCCGCCTTGCGCGGACCCATCACCTGGAATTCCCGCCGCTCTCCGTACGGTGAGGGAATTGGAACCAGTTCCTGTTCCAGAACGTTCGCTCGACCGTTCATGCAATCGCGCGCGGTTCGTCGAGTTCGCCGAGGCTCAAGCTCTCTTTCGCCAGCTCCGCGGTCCTTTCTCCAAGAATCTCTGCATACAAGTCGGCATACGACTGCACCATTCTCTCGAGCGAAAATTCTTCCAGCCCATATTTCCTGACCTGCCGGGAGTCGAACTCCGCCGCGTGTTTCGCATGCTCAACCATCTCATCGACGGATTGACAGATATATCCTGACACACCATCTTTCACGATCTCCGCCACCGAACCTCCAGGGAGCGCGTAGACGGGCGCTCCACACGCCATGGCTTCAATCATCACCAGTCCGAACGGCTCATCCCATTCGATCGGGAACAGCAAGCCGAGCGACGATCCCAGCAATTCGTTCTTCATTGCCAGGTCAGCTTCGCCAACGTAGTCGATGAACTTCCCGTCGATTTGTGGCTTCACCTGCGTCTCGAAATAGTCTTTGTATTTCGGCTGCACCTCTCCGGCGATCTTCAGCGGAATTCCGGTCCGCTTCGCCACTTCGATCGCCGTATGTGTTCCCTTCACCGGCGCAATCCGTCCGAGAAAAGTGAAGTGGGTCCGCTTACGATGGCTCATCGCATAGTCTCGCGGATCGATGCCGTGATGAATAGTACGCAGTTTCGGGAGCTGCTCGAGCTTCGCTTGGTATTCGCTGATACTGACGTATGAGACTTTTGGATAGTAAGAGTAAAAATCGCTTAGGCCTTCATCGTGTGGATGGTGAATTGTGTACACGAACGGCACATCGACAAAGCGCGAATGGACAAGACTTGGCGCGTTGCTGATGTGGATTATGTCCGCGCTATTGACGGCGTCCTGTACAGCCCACGCTCCGTGATTGATGTCTCGCAAATCTGTATGAATTTCACTGTTGATCGGCCACAAGGACTGCGGGTACAACCAGCGCTTCTCGACAGCTGCTGTCGACTCCCCATTGGTATAGAGAACTACATCCAGGCCAATTTTTGCCAGACCTTGGGCCAGGTGCCCTGCGAACAGTTCCGTACCTCCGTATTTTTTCGGTGGAACAGGGATAAACGGTGGCACGATCAGCGCAATTCTCATGTGCACCTTTCGATTCAGGGATGGGTCGGGAACCGCAGTCGCTATTGCGGCATTAAGGTAGATGCCCCCGACGACAAATTCGTTGGCGCGTCAGATCTGGTTATACAGTCAGGAACGTAAATGCTGCCACACTGTCACCTTTCTCCCCGTCGACCGTTCTGGCATTTTCAACGTATTTTTCAAACTGCTCTGCTCGTTTGTGGTTGGTGTGTTCGCCGAGCACTCTCTCTTGCGCTCTCGATCCAATTCTGTACAGCTCTTCCGTGGGTTCATCGCGCAAGATCCTCACCACTTCTTCTGCGCAACTCGTTAGAAGAATTTCCTCACCTGGTTGGAAGAATGTCTCGAGACCGGGCCAGTTATCGGAGATGATGGTTGCCGCGCAGGCGGCGGCTTCGAACAAACGGACCGATGGCGAGAATCCCGCCTGCACCATGTCGCGCCGCGTCACGTTGAGGGTGAGTCGTGAAGAGGAGTAGAACCGCGCATGCCATCGCGGATTCAGGTGTACGATCCGCCTCACATTCGATGGCCACTCGATCTCCTTCGGATACTGCGGCCCTGCGACGATTAACTTTTTTTCGGGCAGTCTTTGCGCCGGTTTGCACAGCAACTCTTCGATCTTGGGTTGCCGGTCGGGCGCGTACGTACCCATGTAGCTGAGATCACACGTGAATCTCTTGTTCACACCGAACTTGCGATATTCATCCGGATCGAACGAGCAGTACAGCGGCACCGCTTTCCTGGCGCCAAAGCGCGACTCGATCTCACGCAGCATGGGACCACCGGTAAAACTAAGGTAGAGGTCGAATCCAGAAATCTGCTCCGCGCGAAGGTAACTGGTCTCACCGGTCTCACGCAATTGTGAAACCGTAATCGGCGTGTCGATGTCGTAGAAGGCTTTCACCGGCACCGCAGAATTGAATACGCTCTCAATCGCTTGTAAGCCGTCCGGAAAGTACGATCCGACCACGGCCACATCCGCATCCGCAAGTTCGCGCTGTGCCGCTTTCCGAATCTCCTGCCAGTTTTCGAATATTCTTACATCGCAAAACGATGGATTGGGCAGGTCACGATTCGAGGCGTACCATTCAGCATTTCGTTCATAGAACACAATGCGATGTCCGCGCTCATGGAGTGCACGCGCCAGCGCGCGGAAGGTGGTAGCGTGCCCGTTTCCCCAAGACGACGTAATCGACAATCCAAAGATGACGATCTTCAACTCTTCCTCGATCTTACGGCGCGTCCCTCGCCCTCGACTTGAAGCATAACGCTACAGTTACGCTGCCATAGTCGACTTCTGCCGCATAGCCTGGAACACGGCATCCGCCGTCTTCACCCGCAATTCGTAGGTGTGCTCACGGCAGGCTCTCTGGCGCATTGCATCGCCAATGGCCCGGCAATTTTCTACGGAATGGCTTCGCAAATGACCTACGATCTCTTCCGCCGACGATGCCACCAGGATCTCCTGATCTGGGGTGAAGAAATGGTCGATCCCGGGCCAGCGATCGGTGATCACGCATGCACCCGCTCCCGCCGCCTCGAAAACCCGCGTTGGCGGAGAAAATCCAACGCTGGCCATTGATTCGCGGTTCAGGTTCAATATCATTCGCGCCGAGCAATTCACCACGTTATGTCGATTCGTTGCCACGTGCCCGATCCAGCGAACATTCGACGGAAGATTCTTCCCTCCCCAGCCTTCACCGCCCAGCACGAACTTCATCTCGGGAGCCATTTCTGCCGCGCGCAGAAAAAAGTCTTCCACTCGCTTCTCACGATCCGGTAGCCGGTGACCTACGAATGCCAAATCGCACGCCAAGCTCCTATTCGAGTCGACTCGATAGTGATGCTCCGGATCCAACCCGTTATAAATTGGATGGCAGTTCTGCGCACCCAGCTTCAGGTAGTGCTCGACGATCGGCGGACCGCCTCCATAGGTGAAGACAAAGTCGTATTGCGGAATCAATTCGCGAAACGGATCGTCCGGGTTTTCTTCCACGCGCGCCAGCGTCGCCGGAGCATCGACATCCCAGAATGCCACGCGCGTCTGCAACGACCGGCACTCCAGCACTCGAGCTTCCAGCGAATCGTCATCCGCGCCGACGCCGCTGTGTTTGATCACCAGGTCTGCATCCGCCGCTTGCGTCAGCAGCGAATCGATCTGCCGCGGCGTCTGGTAAACGATCACCTCGGCGTAGTCGATCTCTCCTGTATCGCGGTTCTGCTGGCGCCGGTAAATGTCCGGCTCGGCAAACATGACCTGATAGCCCAGTTTGTGCAGGTGCTTGTAAATCCCACGGTAGTACGTCGCGGCGCCGTTCCAATAGGACGACGTCAGACTCGACCCGAACACGAACAGCTTCACGCGCGCATCTCCCGGCAGATCCCGACCAATTGGTCGGCACGATGCTCGCATGTGTGCCGTTTATGAATCGTTTCCAGTCCACTCGCCGCCATCTGCATCCGCGCTCGGTCGTCTCGCAACAATTCTTCAACCTGGTGCTTCAGCGCTGAGCCGTCCCGCAAGCACACATAGTCTTCGCCCGGGCGAAACAATCCTTCCACGTCCTCCCACGGCGAGCAAAGTAACGGAATACCGCAGGCCAGGGTCTCGAAAACACGAATCGTCGGAATCCCGCTCAATCCATTCGCATACTGCCGCCGGGGAACGTGCAGCGTGAGTTTGCTCCGCCCATACACGCGAGGCGCACTCAGATTCGGCAGATAGCCCCGATAGTCGATCCCCGACTTCGTCAACTTCTCGATCGCCTCCGCGGGATATCTAACGCCGTGCACTACCACTCGCCGCATGGGATCCGACGCCGCCGGCTTAATTAGGAACTCGTGTAACTCTTTCGTTCGCTCGTCGTCTCCCCAGTTCCCGACCCAGACCAGGTCAATCTCCTTTTCCAGTGGCAGTGGCCGGAAATGCTCGATGTCCGCCGCCTCGTGGAACGTCCATACGTGGCGTATCCCGAAGCCATCCGCGTAGATGCGCCGTATCGCCTCGCCGAACGCCAATACGCCGTCGAACAGGTCCAGCCGGAAACGCAGGATATCGCGCGGGCACGTGTACGCCCTGTGATGTGTGTCGTGCAAAAAGGCGAGGAATCCGTATTTCTGTTTCAATTCCAGGATCGCGTTCACCACCTGAGGCTCGTTCCATTCGTGGATCAGCACCACGTCCGACTCGCGAAGGTGCTCCAGCGCGAACCTCGCAAAGGTTCCGTCGTTGTTGTAGAACTGGATATTCAAATCCCGGAACTGGTGCCGGAAATCGTCGATCGCCGACACCGCCGTCTCGCCTTCGTGCCGCACCAGGTTGCTCAGCGACCACGATCCAAGCCGCTCGTAGCACTGGACACGATGGCCCTTGCGCACCAGCGAGCGCGCTAGCCCGCGTAGGAAGTGCGCATTCCCATGATTCCAATCGCTCACCCATGAATGCGCAAAAAAATGAAAGCGCAGAGGCTGGCTCATGCGGCAGCCACCTCCGCCTGCACCAGCGTCCGATATAGATTCAGATAGTCGGTAACCATTCGTTCGGAAGTAAATCTCTGCTTCGCGCGCCGATAGGCGAGGTTCGCATAGGTCGCGCACAGTTCACGATCTTGCCGTAATAGCCGGATCTTTTCCGCCAGGTCAACCGGATCGTTTCTCTGGAAGTAGCATACCGTTTCACCCCATAGTTCACGGAAGCTTGGGATGTCGTTGGCAATCACTGCACACCTCGAAAACGCTGCTTCTACCGGCGCCAGCCCAAATGGCTCGTATTGAGAAGTAGCCGCGTACATCGAAGCGCGACTGAACAACTGGCGCAGTTGCGCTTCGCTCTGCGGACCGCAAAACCGGACGCCCCTGGCCCGATCTGGCTGCGTCTGGTGATCGCGAAATGCCGGGTCCGGATGCCGCTCTTCACCCACTATCCACACCGGCGTCGTGTGCGGCGCTCGCGTCAGCAGCGATACCTGCTTCGCCTGGTCCCATGTGCGCCCGACCGAAAGCACAAGGTCTTCCTTCGAAACATGCGGATTGAACAGCGCCGGATTTCTCCCGTTGAAGATCACGATTCCCTGCTTCAACGCACCGTAGTGTTCCCCCAGAGCATTCAACATCCATCGCGTCGGTGTTACCACGACATCCGCACCGTGTAATCCAGCAGTTACAACTTCGCGGTAACCGGTAATCCAGTCGTTCTCGCGCGGAGCTTCGCCGTGCACCGTTGCCCACCAGCTGAGCACATCGCTGTGACCCACCACGATTTTGGGCACGTTGCGCCTGACCGCACCATAGCAGTATTGGCTCAGGTGCAGCAGGTCCGGACGCATCTCGTCAATCAACTCTTCCAGAAACGCGCCTGACACGCGCAGATCTTCACGCGCATCCTGCATCCACTCCAATCGGAATGCCGTCGCTCGATACTCAACATTGCGCAATCCATCGAGCCACGCACACTGATCCGGACCGGGAATTTCCCCGAAGCTTACCAGAGTTACACGCACGCCGCGCTGCGACAGGCCCGTGACCAATTCCCTCGTGTAGGTCCAGACTCCGCCCACCGTGTCCGCGGTGATTAAGACATGCATTCCAGTTCCTCGAGTGCGAGCGGTCGCTGCTCCTGAATGTCGCTATAGCCCTTATCGTCGAACATTCCCGTGTAATAACGATGCGCCCGTTCCCACGCTTCATCGTCAGGTTGTCCGAAAAGCTGCATGTACAGCGGCGTTCCGGGATAGGGGAACATCGGCACCGGCTCGCTCACCCACACTCCTTGGGCCTTCAACCGATCCTGCCACCGGCGAATCTCTTCCCTGTCGTCGTGCTCGGTCAAAATCAAATTCGCCTGCACCCACGGAATTCGCTGCTTCGCGTAGATCAGCAATTCGCTGATCCTTTCCGTGTCGATGCGGCAGTTCTTGTTCAGCTCGTTACGTCCCTGTGCCGTAATTGATTCGATCCCACACTCCATCGAGATGCAATGCGCCCGGTCCAGCAAATCGAGCGTCTCTTCGTTCCACAAATCGATGCGGGTCTGGAAGCCAATCTTCACTTCGCGTTCCGCGATTCCTTCCAGCAAGCGCAATACATTTTTCCCAACGCCAAAAATCTCGTCGATGAAATACACGTAGTCGACGCCACGGGCAGTCAGCCGGTCGATCTCCGCCAGCACGGCGTCCACGTCGCGCTCGCGAAATTTGTTCCGAAACAGAGTTTTATTGCAAAACGTGCAGGCCCAGGGACAACCGCGCGCAAATTCCAACTCGGCTCCGTGCCCTTCTCCGTGAAACACGTGATGGCAATGCCGATGCCGCTCGACGCTGTAGTTGGCGAAATTCAGCGCGCCCAGCGACTTCATGTCCGTCACGCCGAGCGAAGGAGACACGTGCAGGCCGCCGTCGTCCCTCCAACAGCAGCCGCCAATTTCCTTCCATGGCTTAGATGCAAGTTCCCGGATCAAGCTGTCCGGCTCACCACGAAAAGCAACATCGCATCCCAGCTTCCGGATGGCCGCTAACGGCGTTGCCGAACAGTGCGGACCGATCGCCACTTTCACCGCTGTGCCGCCCAGGCCGCGAAACCACTGCTGTGGGATTCTTAACTCTGGCGGTGGACAGCGCCAAAACAGGTACGAAGGTGCCGTCGGGATGACCAGGAAGTCCGGAGCAAACGCATCCACCAGCCGCTTCGCTTCTTCTACCGTGAGGCGATCGTTCTGCGCGTCCACCAGCAGCGCTTCGTGGCCTGATTCGCGAATCTTGTCGAACGCGAACAGCAACTCCAGCGGATAATGCGGCTCGTGACAACCGAAGTAGGTCGACCCCTGAAAGTCCCACGCAGGATTCACCAGCGCAAACTTCATGCGGCCTCCGCTTGGCCCTGCATCGCTCGGCTCGTGGCTTCGTCAGGCGCGACCGGCTCCAGCGTTTCGCAGTTGCGTTTCCACCAATCGCGGATCCGAAGTAGCGTTTGCCGCACTGTCACCTGGGGCTTCCAACCGGTGTCGCGCATTAGCTTGCTGTAGTCCGTGACATACACAAGCTGGTCACCGGGTCGTGCCTCGTCGATCATGTGAGGAACCTGGAATCCAAGCAAGGTTTCCATTTCGGTCAGCAGTTCCAGCAACGAGATGGTGTTCTCCGGACCGCCACCCACGTTGTAGATCTGGCCTCGGGTAACCTGCTGATGCGTGCGAGCTGCATGGAATGCGCGTATCAAATCATCGACGCAGAGTACGTCGCGAACCTGCCGGCCATCGCCAAAGATCATCAACGGACTTCGCTGCAGGGCCGAGTACAAAAAGTGCGCCACCCAACCCTGGTCTTCGTTGCCAAGTTGCCTCGCTCCTGCGATGCACGACATGCGAAAAACCACTGTCGGGATGTCGAACATGCGCGCGTAGTCGTGCACATATTGATCAGCCGCTCCCTTCGAGCAGCCATAAGGGGAATGAAAGTCGAGTGGCTGTTCCTCGGAAATGCCGGCTATGTCCCTGAATTCGTGACGAGTGCGGTTTGAGATCAGCGCGTGCCTGGAAAGCGCACCATACACCTTGTTTGTGGATGTAAACAGCACGAACGGCTTGTGCCCCGCCTTGCGAGCCGCCTCGAGCACGTTGAAGGTACCGCGAACGTTAATGTCGAAATCCGTGCGTGGATCGGCCATCGAGGTCGTAACGGCTACCTGCGCAGCGAACTGGTAGATTTCGTCTGACTTGCGAACTGCAGCTTCTACCTTCGCCGGTTCGCGAATGTCACCAACCGTGACTTGCAGCCTCTTCGCTGCTCCTGGAACGCGGCACAGCGATTCCAGGTTCGTCTTTACTCCGGTGCGCGAGAGATTGTCGAACACATGCACTTGGGCGCTGGTATTTTTCAGCAGCCAATGAGCCCAATTGGAACCGATAAACCCCGCGCCGCCAAAGATCAGTACCGATCGTGCTTCTTGGTCCATCATCTCCCGGAGTTCCTTCCCTAACTATGCCGTTAGGCCGTAGACGTCGAGTTTGCGCACCGCATCTGCTGCGCGGTCTTCGGCTCTCTGCTCTCGCAACCACTCCACCAGCTCCGTTACCCCATTCGCGAATTTCACCTTTGGCTCGTAACCCAGCGCCTGCCTTGCCCGGCTGATATCGGCAAAGCAGTGCCGGATATCGCCGGCCCGATACTTTCCTGTCACCTCTGGCTCGATTTCCGTTCCCAGCGCCGAAGCCAGTGCCGCAGCCACTTCCCGCACCGAAATCGGCTCGCCCGATCCGACATTCAAGGCCATCCCGTTAGCTTCTTCGCGCTCCATCGCCAGCAGGTTCGCCTGCACGATGTCATGAACGCTCACGAAGTCACGCATCTGGTTTCCATCTTCGAAAATCAACGGTGGACGTCCGTTCAACAGCCGCGACGCAAAAATCGCTGCCACGCCGGTGTAAGGATTCGACAGCGCCTGTCGCGTACCGTAGATGTTAAAAAAACGCAGTGCCACCGACGGAATGCCATAGGTGCGCCCAAACAACAGCACCATCTCTTCCTGATCCTTCTTCGACAACGCGTAGTACGAACTCACATTCAGTGGCTTCGCTTCATCCGTCGCAATCGGCGCCACATCGCGCCCACACCGCGGACATACCGGTTCCCAGCGCTTTTCCTTGAGCTGCTGTTGTGTCCGCTCGTTCGGAGTCACTCCGCCGCAATCCACGCAGAGATACCGTCCTTCGCCGTAGATCGACATCGACGACGCAACAATCACTTTCTGGACCTTGTTCCCGTCGTCGAGTACAGCCTGCAGCAGGTTCGCAGTCCCTTGTGTGTTCACGCTCATGTAGTGCGCAATCTCGTACATCGACTGCCCAACGCCAACCGCTGCGCCGAAGTGGAAGATCACGTCGATGCCCTCTACGGCGTCGCGCACAGCATCGACGTCGCGGAGATCCCCCTGTTGGAAACGGATTTCGCCCGCCAAATATTGAGGCAGCCTGTGGTCGTGTACCTGCGGCGTTAGATTGTCGAATACACGCACTTCGTGTCCTTGCTTCAGCAGCTCGTCTGCCAGGTGGGAGCCGACGAATCCCGCTCCCCCCGTTATCAGCACCCTCTTTACCATCACTCCGCTCCCACGACTTGTATATTGCACCCAGTACAGTCGGCCTTCGCCCGCTTTGCGCCGGCACGCCCCGCGGCATACCTGGTTACCGCCCACGTTACAAACTCCGCGAAATCGTCGACATTCTTTGGAGGCGCTGTGTAATGTGGCCAGGTGCCGAGATGTTCCGGCGTAAAACACAAGGTCATCGTTGTCTCGAATGGCTCCAGCGCCTTCATCTGGCGATCGAACCACTCTTCCGCCTGCGGCCGGAACCAGTCTGCCCAACTCACGCCGGTGCGTAAGTGGCGAACGCCCAGTTTCTTCAGCCATTCCACACCGATATCCAGTCGATGGTCCTCGAAGTGAAACCACTGGCAGATGCCAAGCCCCTGGGGAAAGCAAAATGCCGACGCCTTCGGCGTCATATCTTCGCGAATCAGGCCCATGTAGTAATGGCGGTAATACGAGCTTCCCTCCGACTCCTTATGGCGTGTCGTCGCCGTCCACGTTGCCGGCAGATCGAACAGGCTGTACCAGTGAACTCGATCCACCCGTGGCAGCAGCAGTTCGGCCATCTTCTGCATGCCGAAAACCTGCACTTCTTCCGCGCCGAATGACGACGCCCCAACCTCCGACACCCAGATCGGCTTGCTGGTAACGGCGCGAATCTCATCGAGCTTTTGCGGCCACTCGTAAACGTTCCAGTGGTTCCAGTCGAGCGGAAATCCATGAATCGCCACAACGTCCACGTGATCGAGAACTCCATGCGAGGCCATCAGCTGCATGAAGTTCGGATCGATGGGAGAGATCCCGCCGAGCACAATCGGGATTTCCGGATTTACCTTGCGTACCGCTCTCGCGCCGGCAATGGCCGTTTGCGCGAATACCTTCCAATCCGGATCGGTTTTGAAGTCCCAGTGAGAAAGGTTATTCGGCTCGTTCCACAACATTACCGCTTCCACCATTCGCAATCCTTACCCTAAGTAACATGCTGGTTACAACGTTCCATCCAGTTCCATGTCGAGGATGAATCTCCCATCGCGCTGCGCCTGCCCGGGCGAGCACACCCAGGTTTCCACTTCGGGATGAACCTCGATCGCCAATCCCGAACTGCGCAACATCGCTTCGCAAGCGCTCGCGTTTGGAATCCACCAGTTTGTGGGATCATCGGCGTACCGATTCTCGATGAAGTACATCTGCGGGAACTCGGGATCCTGGAAGATCTCCTTGTTCCAGAAGTGATAGTTTTCCTCGTAAGTTCGCGCCGTCTCCGAACCGCGAATCATCGTCTGAAAGATCAGCTGCTTCCTTACCTTCTTCACGATGTTGTCGAGCGCGTACAGCGGATAGCGCAGGTGGTAGAAGACCCCCATGAAAATGATGTAATCGAACTGTCCTTCCAGCCCTGCGACCTCGTAAACCGAGCGCTTCTCGAATTCGATCTCCAGCCCCAGTTGGTCGGCCGCGAATCGGGCCTGATTCAGGTAGCGATCATCGACGTCGATTCCCAGTACACGCTCCGCTCCGCGTTTCTTCATCTGGATGCAATAGAATCCCCCGTTGCACCCGATATCGAGCACGCTCGCCCCAGTAAGATCGTGAGGAATAACGTTGGCTAAATGCTTCCACTTAATATTCGGGAAATCGCCCAGAAAGTGATTCGGTGCAGTTCGAACGCCGTGCAGTTCAAAGTTGTGGAACCACTCGCCGAGTTCGGCAATGCGGCGCTCGAGCACGGCCCGGTCCACTTTCTCCGCCGTGCCTTTCTCACCTTTTGATTGAAATTCGAGTTGAGAAACGTTACGCAGTTCGATTGCCATGGTCTCTTAGGCAGAGTCGAGGTTCAAACCTGCAGATGGTTAGAAGAAGCTTAGGAGACTCGGGATGCTTCTACTTACCTCAATAAATGCTTGGCAATCAGAACATTGCACGTAATTCTCAGGCGGAGACCGTTCTGCTGGCACAAATTGGCGCGCTCGAAAAACGTGTAACGAAGACGATTCAGATCCGAAGCATGCGCAGCCCGGGGTCCGATCGCACCAGGCTGCGCTGTTCCGACTACTACGTCTGTGGATTCAGTCGAGCATGCATTTGCTGTGCCAGTTCGAGGATGAGATTGAGTTTTTCGCTGGTTGAAACAGAGAGTCCTGCGGACTTAAGCGCCAATTCCGTCGAGATCAGCAAGCCGGTCAGGTCGCTCTTCAATTCGCTGCGCAATTCGGCAAGTGCGCGTTCGCGGGCCATCTCGAATTCCAGTTCCCGCCGCTTGCTCGTTGCCAGCACCAGTTTGCCGACTTTTTCAGGCCGTATACATGCCAGATCAAGGATGAACGGAGTCGCGGCCTCCATCCGCTGAACGAGCGACTCAGTGCTGCCGGGCGTGCTTTCCAGCAGGTTCTCGTCTGCAACCAACATGGCGAACTCCTGTGCGCGCAAGGCAGCCAGCGCCAGACGAATCGTATTGACGGTCTTCACAGTGTCACGCGTCGCGCGCTCAATCTGCGCGGCGCACTCAGGAGCATTTTGATAAGGCGAGAGTAAGAGGATCATGCTCCTTATATATGCAACTCACTCGCCAGAACTCCTGATTGCAAAGAAAGGACTTCCGAGACGAAAACAGCGGCTCAATTCCCGTCATGGGATGAGCCGCCGCCTGTGCTCCCGATTTGGGCCACGCGCTAGATCGCGCTGTATTCCTTCAGCTTCCGATAGAGCGTCGTCTTGCCTATGCCGAGCAGTTTCGCAGCCATCAGTTTGTCGCCATGCAATTGCTCAATGGCCTGCAGGATCGCGTTTCGCTCCACTTCGATCAGCGACAGGATTTTCGGTGCCACTGTCGCCGCCGCAACCTTCTGCTGGTGCGTGTTCTTGATGTAGGTTGGAAGATCGGGGAATGCCAGCGTTGGACCGGAACTCAGCGCCCAGGTGCGCTCGATACAGTTCTCCAGTTCGCGCACGTTGCCGGGCCATTCGTATTCAATCATCGCCTTCACCGCGTCTTCGCTCAGGGTCTTGCGCATGTTGGTGCTGCGCGCCATGCGCTCCATGAAATGCTCGATCAACGGAATAATATCCTGGCGGCGTTCGCGCAACGGCGGCATGCGCAGCGTCAGAACGTTCAGCCGGAAATAAAGGTCGCGCCGGAAATTCCCTTCGGCGACTTCAGTCTCGAGGTCGCGATTGGTCGCCGCGAGAATACGAACGTCAATCGGCATCCGCTTGGTGCTGCCAACCGGTCGAATCTCGTGCTCTTGAATCGCCCGCAAGAGCTTCGCCTGCAAATCGATCGGGAGCTCTCCGATTTCATCGAGGAAGACTGTGCCACCTTGCGCGACCGTCAGCAGTCCGTCCTTGGACCGAACCGCGCCGGTGAACGCGCCACGCACGTATCCGAACAATTCGCTCTCGATCAGTGTCGGCACCAGCGCGCCGCAATCCACCGGTATGAAGGGCTTGTCACGATTGGGTCCGCTGTAGTGGATGGAGCGCGCTACCAGTTCTTTTCCCGTGCCGCTCTCGCCGATGATAAGCACCGGATGCGAACTCTGCGCGGCCTTGGTGATGATCCGATAGATGCGTTCCATCTCCGCCGACTTCCCGATGAGCGACCCGAAGCCCTGCCGCGAGCGCATGTCTTCGCGCAAAACGCGCTTTTGCGAGACGCGTTGCAGTTCGCGAGCCGCGTGTTCGAGCAACAGCCGCAGTTCTTCAAGGGTGAACGGCTTGGTGATGTAGTCGAAGGCTCCCTGCTTCATGGCCTGAACCGCTGAGGCGACGGTGGCGCACCCGGTAATAATGATGACCACGGAATCTGGCCGGCGCTTGCGTACCTCGCGGAGTGCCTCCAGGCCACACGCCCCGGGAAGCTTCAGGTCAAGCAGGATGATATCGGCGCGAAACGTGTCCAGAAGCTTGTAGGCCTGCTCCGCGCTTTCGGCCACGGCTGTGTTGAAGCCGTTTAGCTGGGCGGCGTCGCGGCAGCTCTCGCGGACCGCCTTTTCGTCATCGATAACCAGCACACTGAGCAAGTCGGCGCCGGGAATCTGTTTTCTCGGCGATTCCGCCTCCACGGTTTGCATCGGGTAGCTCCGTTCGCCGCGGCTAGTCCGCCCCGGCAGAAGATTTCGATCCTCGCTGATGAGGTCCAAAAAGGACGTCAAGCAAAAAACGACGATCTGGATGCCGACTGTACCGGAATGGGAATTGAGCCGCAGTGACGCAAAACACACGGGCTTGTGCCGAAGTGGGAATTCGAGATCAGTGATGCAAGGCAACGTCTCGGCCCGCCCTCACACCGCTTGGAAACCGACTGACAAAATTCGCGAGCCCTTTTTCAACTCCGCATTCAGGCGAAACCCTTAGGTATGACGCGTTTTGGCTAAGTAATCTTTCGTAACCCGCTTAGGGGATTAGGTTGATCACCGCGAGCAACTGACTCCCGTAGCCTTCCTCCGTCGGCAATCCGACCTGGAGGGTTAAGTTTTGCGACTGGGTTACGGCACGCTCACTAACCTTGGGTTCCTGCTCGCGGGCATCCTTACCATTACCAGCTGCGGAGGTGCGACCGGACCAAGGTCGTCGCTGGTTTCGACCGGCACCGCGGGTTCAACCAGCGGCACGACTGTGACGAGCTCCGATTCGGGGACGACGACGACAACTTCTTCCAACAGCGGCTCTTCTTCGAGCGGATCGAGCACTACGTTTCAGGCGAATCTGTCGGCGGCGGGAACCTGGATGCGCACGGGTGTGAGCCCCGATGGCGCGATTCTGTATGGTTCGTCGAAGATCAACCCCTATTACAGCAACCTGGCGGCGATCGGGCTGACGCACGATCCAGCGAGCTATGCGACAGTGAAGGCGTGGATGCAGTGGTACATAAGACACCTTAACCTCCCCGATCAGTGGGGACTAAATGGCTCCATCTACGACTACAGCTACAGCAACGGAATCGCGACTTCGCTGAACGATGCCGACTCGACCGATTCCTACGCGGCGACCTTCCTCACGCTGGCCTGGGCTTACTACCAGACGGGCGACGCCTCGGCCCAAAGCTACGTGAAGAGCATCGCCTCGCAGCTCGACACCGTCGGCGGCGCGATCCTCGGCACGCAACAGAGTGACGGCCTCACCTGGGCCAAACCGAACTACCAGATCAAGTATCTGATGGACAATTGCGAGGCCTATCGCGGACTGCGCGATCTCGCTTCGCTATTCACGGCGATCGGCAATTCGGAGGCGGCGAAATACAACTCTGCCGCTGACAGCATGCTCGCGGGCATCAACGGCATGTGGATGAACGGAACCTGGGCGGTTTACAAAGATGGTGTCGGAAACCTGGCGGCTCCGAAGATGGGCACGTGGTATCCGGATGCCACCAGCCAGGTGTTCCCGGTTCTTGAGGGCGTCATCAGCGCTTCGGATGCGAAGTCCACACAGGTGTACAACAACCTGAACACGGCGTGGCCCGGATGGCCGACGCTCTCCTTTAACTCGCAAGACACCTTCCCCTGGGTTCTGGTAGCCGACGCCGCCGTAATGATGGGCGATACGACGCGCGTGAACACTTACCTTCAGTCGATGACGGCAAAGTACGTGAACAAAAACTTCCCATGGCCGTGGTACTCGGCAGAAAACGGATGGTACATGCGTCTGAACGCCTACATCCTGGGGGCGAGACCGTTGTAGGGCGGTGGATAATTGACGATGGAGGCTCCAATGTTGGAGCCTTTTTTGTTGAAAGAAAAGCATCCAGATCGGTCTGCTAACCTGTTCCCGTGTCGCGCTCCGTCAAAGCTCACATCCTTTTAGTGCTCGTCACGTTCGCCTGGGGCGCGACATTCGTCTCGGTAAAAGATGCTTTGGCCGTGGTGTCTCCGCTGGTGTTCAACGCGCTGCGAATGGGCACAGCGAGTCTGGCTCTACTCTTCATCTTCGCCCGTGAGTTCAAGCGCATCGACAAGAACTCAGCGCTCGGTGGCGCCTTGCTCGGCGTGTTCCTGTGGGCGGGATACTCCTTTCAAACCATCGGCCTCAAGCTGACCACGCCATCGAAGTCGGCGTTCATCACCGGACTCGCAGTCGTACTGGTTCCCCTCATTGTGGCTGTCAGCGGCAGACGCTTGCCTAATCGCTGGACTCTGTTCGGCGTGGTCTCGGCTTTCGGCGGACTCTATCTGATGACCATTCCCGCAGTCGAAGGCTTTTCGATGTCGGGAATCAATCACGGCGACATCATCACTTTAGGGTGCTCCATCAGCTACGCGCTGCACATCTACACGATGGGAAAGCTAATGCAACGCCATCCATTCAAACCGATCGCGGTCATGCAGATCCTGACCGCTACGGTCCTGATGGCGACCACCATTCCACTGGAACGCCCGCGCCTCTCCCTGACCGGCGAGGCGGTGTTCGCGATCCTCTTCACCGGACTCGTTTGCACGGCCGCAGCGTTCTCTATCCAGGCGTGGGCGCAGCAGTTCACACCACCCACGCATACCGCGCTGATCTTCGTCCTGGAGCCGGTTTTCGCCGCGCTGACCAGCTACGTCCTGCTGGGCGAGCACCTTGGTGCGCGCGGAACCGTTGGCGCCGCCCTCATCCTGGGAGGTATTCTGGTTTCCGAGCTGAAAGGAACATCCATCGAGCCCGCAAAACTCGACTTGCCGATTGGGGTGGCGGACTAGGCTCGCAACTATGCTGAATTCTCAATTAATTAGTAGAATAGTTGATGGTAACCGAAACGAATGGCCGCGAGTTTGCGTCTAAGTGATCTGATGACCAGATCATCTGATGTCCGGCAGGCCAGCAGCTTCGTTTTCAAACCCTGGCGAATTGGGTTTCTTACGGTAATGTGATTTCCCGCAATCGTTAAATAGTTCGGCTGTTCTGGTAAGTGGAGGAAAGCTATGAATGCGCGCGCAAGCGCTTTTTGGCAGCGTCTGAAATCGCATCGGCTGGGATCAGCCCTGTTGGTTCTGCTGACGCTGGCCGTCGGCATCCTGATCGGTACCGTCATCTCCTTTGGCGTAAGGGGTCAGGATAAGAAGAATGTTTCCAGCGACGCCACCCCGTTGACGCTACCCGATCCGAAACATCTCTCGACGGCGTTCACCACGATCGCTAAGCAGCTTGAGCCGGCGGTGGTAAACATCAACACCGAATCGATCGTGAAAAATCCGCACGCCGGCTCTCGCGGTGGACGCCGTGGCAATCGCGTGACACCGCAGCCGCAGCAGCCTCCCGACGACGATGAAGATAACGGCGGTGGCGAAGACAATCCCTTCCAGGATTTCTTCGATCGCTTCTTTGGCGGACAGGGCGGGCAAATGCCCGACGAACTTCCGCAGCGCTCGCTGGGCTCAGGCGTAATCGTCGATTCCAAGGGCTACATCATTACCAACCGCCACGTGGTGAACAAGGCTGATCGCATTCGCGTGAAGCTGAAAGACGATCCGCCGGGATTCGAAGGTCATGAAGCGAAAGTGATCGGCGTGGATGAAGAGAGCGATCTGGCGGTCGTGAAAATCGAAGCCGGCAAGCCGCTTCCTACGGCGAAGCTCGGTAACTCTGACGGCGTGGAAGTCGGCGATTGGGCGCTCGCAATCGGCAGCCCGTTCGCCCTCGAGAATACGGTCACGGCCGGAATCATTTCCGCGAAAGGCCGCTCCAACGTGGTCCCGAATCGGCAGTTCCAGTCCTTCATCCAGACCGACGCCGCCATCAACCCCGGAAACTCAGGTGGTCCGCTCGTCGACATGGCGGGCGAAGTCATCGGCATCAACACGGCGATTCTGACCGGAGGCCAGGGCTACGAAGGCGTTGGCTTTGCTCTGCCTTCAAATCTGGTAGCGAAGGTCTATAACGACCTGATTGGTCCCGATCACAAGGTCATGCGCGGATCGATCGGCGTCGAGTTCCAGGCGCAACCCAATCCGGCCGTCGCTCGTGTCTACGGCGGTGGCAGCGGGGTCACCCTGAGCAACGTAATCTCGGGTTCACCTGCCGCGCAAGCGGGCTTGAAAGTCGGCGATACGATTACATCCATCGACGGCAAGACGATCACCAGCGGCGACGAACTGGTGAATGAGATTTCGGGCCGCAAGCCGGGTTCGAAAGCGACCATGGGCTATCTGCGCGGGGGCCAGAAGGAACAGACCACAGTCACCATCGGCAGCCGCTCGAAACTGTTCGGTAGCCGCCTCGGTCTGGAAGACGAAGGCGCAGAACAGGCGGAACCGCAGGAGAGCAAACTCGGCGTCTCCGTCGATAACGTAACAGCCGACATGGCACAGCAGTTGGGCATCACGGCGGGCAAGGGCGTGATCGTCACCGACGTCAAGCCCGGCTCCTTCGCCGACGATGTGGGACTGTCGCGCGGAGATGTCATCCTCGAAGTCAACAAGCAGCCGGTCAATACCGAGGCCGACTTCAACCGCATCGTCGCGACTTACAAGAGCGGCCAGGATGTCGTCTTCCTGGTCCGGCCGGCCAGGTCCGGTCGGAACGGTGGGACTGCTTTCCTGGGGGGAACCCTTCCGTAACCTTCCCTTAATCTGGGCACCGGCGGTCTAATATAGCCAGCCGGTGCCTTATCCTGTAGTATGTCCCGGATTTATCCCGGGTTCACATTCGGCAAACCGGCTTAACCGCAGCCGCATCCTTCTGGATGTAGCCGGTACTCCGGCTGAGGTGTTATTTGCAAGCTGTAAAGAAAGTATCGGCCCAATTCGCAATCATCCTCGCCGTCGCGCTCGCGGCGGTTACGGTCGCAGCGGCGACCACGGCTACAACTGCGACTGTCTCCACCACCCACAAGGCGCACTCCACCAGGACATCCGCTTCCGCTTCGGTCAGCAAAAAGATCGGCGGTAAAACACATTACGCGGCGAAGGCCGGGGTTCGCACCGTGCATTCAACCGGATCGAAATCAAGCCATAGCCGTAGCGCGCACGGTAAGAAGCGTGTGGTGAAATCCTCGTGGAAGTCGAAGGGCCAGCACGGAATCAGTTCCGACCGCACCCGGGAAATCCAGCAAGCTCTGATCCGCGAACATTACCTCGACGGTGAAGCCAGTGGGCTCTGGGACACCCGCACCCAGGAAGCGTGCCGCAAGTACCAGGCAGATAATGGATGGCAGTCGAAGGTGCTGCCCGATTCGCGTGCATTGATTAAGCTCGGCCTGGGACCGGATCATAAAGACGTATTGAATCCGGAGACGGCGGTAACCAGTCCGTACCTGCCCGGTGGCGGAGTCAAGACAAGCAATGCGATGGCACCGGCAACAGCATCGGTACCACAACCGGAACAGTAAACACTTTTCTCTACGATCAACATTCAGTCCGAAGCGAATCGCAGGACATACGTTTTTCAGCCCACGGGTCGAAGACCCGTGGGTTCAACGGTCTAGAGCCTTTTCCAAAGGCGGAGCGAAGCTCCGCTCGTAAAGTGCGACGCCTTGCAATGATCAGCGGTTCTCTACGTTCAGCATTCAGTCCGAAGCGAAGCGCAGGACATACGTTTTTCAGCCCACGGGTCGAAGACCCGTGGGTTTAGCGGTCCAATAAGCCTTTCCCAAGGCGGAGCGGAGCTCCGCTGGCAAAGTGCGACGCCTTGCAGTGATCAGCGGTTCTCTACGACCAGCATTCAGTCCGAAGCGAAGCGCAGGACATACGTTTTTCAGCCCACGGGTCGAAGACCCGTGGGTTTAACGGTCCAATAAGCCTTTCCAAAGGCGGAGCGGAGCTCCGCTACTCTCTTTTTCTCTGTGATTCTCCGCGCTAATTCGTATCAGCTTCAGCCTCCACAGCGCCCACGAGACAACCCAGAAAACTAACCACTGATTTGTTGAGTTCACACGAAGGTGTTGTCAAGCCCCTGTACCATGCCATTTTTTCGCTAACCAGCTCATTCCATTGGAAATCCAGTTCCCATGCGTTTGGCACTCCTTCCCCTCCGAAATGGTTACACTCATCTTGTAAGGTGAATTTCCGAAACTGGCCACAGCCTGGGCGCTGGCCAGTTTTCATTTTCGGACCAACTGTAAGTTGCTGATTTCGGCGAACTTAGCTGCAACCCGTTTTGTTTTCAACGGGGTTCAGACATCGCTGTCCGTAAACGATTGAATCCAAAGGATCTCGACCGAAATTTGAATCGGTCGAAATTGGCTGAGAAATAGGCAGCGAAAAAAAGCAGCGCGGACCAGACGCCCGCGCTGCCGAGGTCACTCTTGAGGTCTATCCGTTGTCCTGGCTCGACCCGGCCTTTCGCAGTTCTATGTCGCCGTGCTGGCTGTTGACCTTCACGGTTGGGCCGCCGCTGCCGACCGAGCCGGTAGTACGAACGTCGCCGTTGTTGTTCTCGGTCCGCAGGCCGCTGAAGTCGGAATTAACGTCGCCGTTATGCGTGTGAACGTCCACCTGGAAGCCGGAACGCTCAGGGACCACGACGTGCACGTCGCCGGTCTCGTTGGTGATATCGATCGGGCCCAGCTTCGAGCTGTGAACTTCGATATTGCCGTTGGAGTTCTCGACTCGCAGTTCGCCGGAAAGTCCGTCGAGATGGATGTCCGTCGACTTCGTCAGCAGCCGGACAGGCCCCGAAAGGTTGCTGGCCCTCAGGTCGCCGGGATTCATATTCAGGTCGCCGTCGAGTTTGGCCAATTCGAGGTCGGTACGCGACGACCGGAAACTGAAGCCGTGCGCCAGCTTCGAAAGCTGCATGTCGCCGTAGAAGTCGCCCGTGAGTTTCACGTCGCCGGAGACCTCCGAGATACTGGAGTCGTCGACCTGGCCGTTCACGGCAACCGCCCCGTCGATGCGCGCTACGTGGATGTCTCCCTTCCCGCGCTCTTCAAGTTCGACGTTGCCCTTCACATCCTCAACCGTAATGGACCCTTTGGAGTTGGTCGCCTTAACGGTGGCGTTACGCTGCCGAATTGTGATGTCGCCCTTACGAGTGGCAACATCGACCGGCATATTGGCGGGAACCCATATTTGGAGATCGGAACGCACGGAAACGTCGCTGCCGGCGCCCGCCGTGTTGGCATTGACAGTCACGGCATTGCCTTCTACGGAGATGCTGGGCTGTGTCTGGCTATCAAGCTTGCTGCTGTCGGAATCTTCGCTGGCACGAATCTTCTTGCCGGCGTCGACTTTGATGCGGTTGTTGTCCCAGGTGTTAATAGTGACGTCACCGTAATCGTTCAACACCCGCAGGCTCGAGTTGGCGGCCACGTCCTTCTCCATGCTGTTGTTGAACGTGTAGTTCTGGCCGCCGAACCAGTTTTCCCAGTCCGAATCGTTGCCGTTATCGATGTTGTCGCCGAAGTTCTGCCAGTTGATGTTCTCGGTTTTGGTGATGCCCAGTCCAACGATGATCAGAAGAATGAGCAGGAAGATTCCGCCTCCGCCCATGCGGCGAGCCGGATATCCGGAGCGCTGGTCGCTGTAGTACTCGGCCAGTCGAATCACGCCCCAGGTGATGAGCAGCAGCGGCCACCAGTGGGCAAACCAGTGATGGAGCACCACCGCATCAATCAGATGCATAGTGCGCAGCAGGAAGAACACGCCGATCAGGATGAGGACCAGAGGTCCGGCGAGTGAGCGGCGGCGCACCGGCACAGGAACCATGGGAGGAACAGGGCTAGCCATGGGACACCTGCCCCTGATCTGGATTCGCCGGCGGAACCGGAGGCGGCACCGTCGGTGGTACTGGATAAGACTGATACGCTACGTACGAGTAAGGTGGCGGCACATGACCTTGCATCGAGGCGTTGCCCTGTAGAACTTTGACCACGCCGATGACGATCAGGATTACAGGCCAGGTGTAATCGAACGAGACCACATGCGTCTCGCCGAGCAGAAGCAGTACGCCGAGTGTGACCAGGATCGCAGGTCCCATCATTCCCCTCGTGCGGCAACGTTCACAGGTGCAGCTGTTCTGGTAGCGGCTCATCGTGCGCCTCCTATTGCTGCTCCGGGGGATTGGTTGGAGTGGGTGGCGTGGTTCCCGTGCCAAAGCGGCGAACGAAGAGCCAGATGCCAAGTGCGATCAGGATCAGCGGCCACATGCGGCCGATCCAGTGGAAGTGCCACCAGCCCATGGTGTTGAGCAGGAACAGCACGCCCAGGCCGATCAGGATGACGGCACCCACGGGACTTGGCTGGCGAACCTCCGGTGCCGGCGGAATATACACTGGCACCACCTGAGTTCCGATGGGCGGAATGCTTCCGGGCTGCGGAACGTAACCGCCTCCTCCGCCCGCGGACTGAACATTCGACATCGGCGGAACGGTCGCGACCGGCGGCTGCGTTCCACTTCCGAACATGCGCTCGATGCCGAAAGGATCCGGACCCGGTAGCCCATACATGTGCGCCTTCGCCGTTTTGTAGGCGTCGAAGACCTGGTAGAAGACCCAGAACGCGATGCCGAGGCCAAGAAACGCGTGCAGGCCGTCGGGGATATCCATGGTTTCCATGGCGATCAGCGTGGCGAACACGCCGACATGGATAAGTCCCTTTATGAATTGGCCGTTATACATCGCGCCCACGCCAGGAATGAATCCCAGCATGCCGGCCAGGACGGGGCTGGCGGACACGGGAGCCACAGCGACGGGCGTCCCACTGACGCGATGCGCGAGGCAGTCCTCGCAATAGATCACTCCATGAACCGTGCGCTGGCATTGCGCACACATCGCCTTGCCGCAAGTCCGGCAATATGCCGTTGCCGGTGTGTCTGCATGAACCGTGCAGTTCATATTTGTCTCCTTGTGGGCACGGACCAGTAGTCAACCGAATCGCACTCGTGACAATTCGCTAGCACGTTTCGCGAATCGTCAAAGCTGTAATTCTGGTAATTCTGCTGCTCTGGTTCGTTGCCCTGCTTCGATTTCTTCTGATCCTGGTTTTGATCAGGTTGCTTCTCTTCCCTGGGTCGGGTCGTGTCCCTCATGAATGACCGGGCACGAGTTTCCATTTCGTACACGAAGCGGATGTTTTCGTAGTACTTCACCACTCGACCCTTGGTTTCGTAATAGTTGTGCCTCATCACGCTGGGACGAAGATCGGCACGGGTAATGCCCCTCCAATTCACGCCCAGTACGTTCAGCACCAGGGTAATGGAGAAGAACGCCATGCCGAACGACATGGCAAAGCGAGGCTGCATCACCGTCGTCCAAACCGGTCGGAACTTGGGCGCGATGAGATCGTGCACGCGTTCCTTCCAGCTGCGGGGCGTTTCTGCCTGGGCCTTCGCCTGGATACCCGAGGTCGCCAGCAGTACCCGCTCGGCGAAGCCCGCCGGCGGATCCAGTTCGGGCAGTGACCGCAGCATATTCATGCCTGCTTCGGCTTCCGCAAACATCACGGAGCACGCCGCGCACCCGGATTTATGGGCGTTGAAGCGGGCCAATTTCGGTCCGCTCAGCACGCCGTCGAGCGCGTCGGTCAGCAGCGCATCGAACTCTGCGCACTGCATTCCGTTTTGGAGTTCACCTGCCATTACGATACCTGCCTATAAGTACGTTGTAATAGCTTCGCTAGTTCCATCCGTCCGCGATTAATTCTTGACTTTACAGTACCTTCCGGCACCTTCAGGGCCTGGGCGATTTCCTTGTAGTCCATGTCCTGCAGGTCGCGAAGGATGACGGCCTCCCGCAACTCGGGACTGAGCTTTTGGATCGCTTTTTGGACCATTTCCTGGGTTTCGCGGCGCTGAATCCGGTCGTCTGCCGAGGGTGCGGTGTCCTGGATCCGGTCGCCGAGTGTTGCCGAATCCTCTTCCAGGCCGAGGCCGGCGTCAAGGGAATCCGTAGCCCGGTCCTGCTTCGACTTACGGAAATGGTCGACCAGCAGGTTGCGGGTCATGGTGGTGATCCAGGTGGTAAAGGCGCCTTTTTCAGGATCGAAGCTCGCGAGCGTCCGGTACATCTTGATGAAGACCTCTTGCGCGAGGTCGTCGGCGTTGTCGGCCGATCCCGTAAACCTATAACAAATGTTATAGATACGGCGACTTTGGGTGCGGACGATCTCCTCCCAGGCTTCGGCGTCGCCGGCGATACACCGGCGCACTAAGGCCACGATCACCTGGGTGTCGTCCACCCGAAGCCCCCTTGGGAAATCCCCCAGCGTCTCTAGAACAGCGGTAGCCACCACCCGGTTCTACGAGGCGGCTGGGATAAAAGTTCAACTTGCTGAAACGACAGGGATTGTATCAGCCAGAGGCTGGGTAAGAAGTGACAGAATCGCGATCGGGAGGGGATTTTGGAGGTTCGAGAGCAGAAATGGGAAAGTGGCCTGACGGAACTGGCTGTGGTGAACGGTCATCGAAGGCCCGGTGGGTGCTCGTCAGGCCCTAAGCTGCCCACCATTTGCGCGCGGACTTCTTCGCTTTACGGCCGAGCTTTTCCGCGTCGGAGTATTTCTTCTGGGCAAGTTCCTGGGCGTCCTCGAATTTCTCGCGGCCATACTTGCGGGCGGAGCGACCGTAGTCTTTCGTTTGATCAAAGTGGCTGGACCGTGCGATGGGCAGGCTGGCAGGCCAAGGTTCCTCGACGCCGGAGAGCGCAAGCGTGGCGCCGGCGAGCGCGACATTCTTGAAGAAGTTGATGCGATCGTTCATCTTCTGCTGCGGGTCTTCGGCGTTCCAGAAATCGTGGATCGTGGGGGTGACGGTGCCGAGGAATCCGAGGATCGCAGCCACGCCGTACTTCGGCTTGACGCCAGTGACTAGACTAGCGCCTCCGACGATGAGCGCTGCGCCAGTGGCCATGACACCGGCCTTGGCCATAGGCAGGTTTTTCGACTTGGCGTAGCCTGCCATCATTTCGGCTTCCTGAAAGTGATGAATGCCGTTGTAGAGGAAGAATCCGCCAAGAATCGCACGGCCAATCAGGAACGGAGCTTTCATGTTCGCCCTCGCAGATGGGATGCGAGTTGGGATTCGAGAAGGGCAGTGTGAGTTGGCTTGCAAAACCCACGCTGCGTTTTCGTTCGAGCTCTGGTTCAATGGTCCCGGATCGCTGGCGCCCACAGAAAGAACTGAGTCTTCGCTTGTTTCTCTGCCAGGTAGTCGATCAACTGCTCTACTCCTAACATCAGCGATAAGACGAGAAGGCCGAGGAGACGCACGTCCCAACGATGCGCGGGGATAATGCCGTAGAGGACTCCGCCAATCGAGACGAGCGGGCGGAGCGCGGTCATGGGACCGAAGACGAGAACGCTGGTGGCGCTGCGAAGGTCAACAGACGGCAGAGCGCGCACCATGAAGGAGGCAAGAACGATGATCGTGTACGGAATAAACACCAGAAGCATGCGATGCGCCGCGGACTGTAAATCGGCGAGGAGGGCGGTGCGATCAGGCGAGTATTTCCAAACGAAGAACAAGGCACTGGCGGCGACAAGGGCCGCAACCTGTGACCAGAGTGCTCCGCGAGTCATGGCCCAGAAGTAGTACCTGCGCTTGTTGATAAGGCCACTGCGTCCGGCGGCAGAGCGGTTGCCGCAGAAGGCGCCGTCGAGCGTGGCGAGAACATAGAGCCAGAAGAGGATCATCGCAGCTCACCCATGCGTCCGGCGCGAGCGCCGAGTTCGCGAAGGAAGTCGTCGCGGAGCTCGGGGCGGATGCCGACGAGTGTGTGGAAGATTCGTGGAACCGGCGTGTTCCAAATTTTGGCGCCGTACATGCCGATGAGGAAATTGGGAGCGCCGGCGCGAGCTGCCTCACAGAGAGTCTGCGCGGAGTGGGCGCGAACGGTGGAGAGCACGCCATCGTGTTGCGCGAGCCGGGTACGCATGCGGACGCGGTGCCAGAACCAGGAGCCAAAAGGCGCGAGCGGTCCGGGCTGGAAGTCGTAGTGGAAAAATGCCTGCGCGCGGGGATGCTCGTGCTGCGCGAAGAAGGCGCGCAGGTCGTCTCCGCGAAAGTGGTGCACGACGCCGGTGGTCAGGAAGATGTGGCCAGGATGCGGGATGCGAAAGGCGTCGGCGACGAGGAATTCGCAGTCGAGTTCTTCGAACTTCGCGAGGCGCCGGGCTTCTGCGATGAGGGCGGAATTGAAGTCGACGCCGATCAATTCGACGCCGTGACCGAGGCGTGCGCGAGCAGCGAGCCAGCGGATCGCATATCCGGAGCCGCAGCCGATGTCGACTATGCGATATGGCGGCGAGCGACGTTCGCGAAGAACCCGCAGCAAAGGCGCGACGAGTTCGGCGATGCGCTGTCCGTGCTGGAACTCTTCGGCCAGGCGCTGCATTTCGGTATGTGTGCGGACGAGAAGCGAGTCGACGGCGGAGGGATCGAGAATGCCGTTGGGAGCAGGGATGTCTTCAACGACGCGCGCGGCCTGGCGGTCGCCGAGCGAGAGGAATCTTTCGACCAGTTCACGCTTGGACACTGGCCGGCGATCGAGGGTCGCCGGATCAACCTCGATGATGAGATCGGAGACCTCGGGATCGGTGGCCCGCATGGATGGGGATATTAGCAAATGCCGGATGGTTCAGCGGGGGGAAGCTCGTTGAGCTGCCTGCGGGCGTCACCGGAGCAGTAGACAGTGACGGGGTGCTTCGGCTCGGGCATACGCCCTCGCTCAGCATGACAGGCCCGGCGGCCGGCACGCTGTTTGTATACTGAATTTATGCGGCTGAAATTGGTCCAGGTCGGGGAAGAAGTGTTGCGACAACGGGCACGCGAACTCTCTAAAGAAGAGATCCGTTCGGCGGAGATTCAGCAACTGATCGAGTTCATGCACGAGACTCTACGGGATGCGCCCGGGGTTGGATTGGCGGCGCCCCAGGTTGGGGCGGGAATCCAACTGGCGATCATCGAAGACCTGCCGGAATATTCGAAAGCGATGACGCCGGAGCAGATTGCGGAGCGCGAACGAAAGCCGGTTCCCTTCCATGTGATTGTGAATCCAAAGCTGACGGCCATCGGAGACGAGAAGGTGGAGTTTTTCGAGGGGTGCCTTAGCGTCACTGGATATATGGGGTTAGTGGCGCGATATCGCCGGGTGAAGGTGGAGTGTCTCGACGAACACGCGAAGGCGCGGACGATTGAAGCGTCGGGCTGGTACGCGCGCATTCTGCAACACGAGATCGATCACCTGAACGGAACGGTGTATGTCGACCGCATGGCGACGCGAACGTTCATGACGGTGGAGAACTTCACGCGCCGCTGGAAGGACCTGCCGGTCGCGGAGGTCCGGCAAAAGCTGATCGGACCTGAAACCAGGTAATGTCATTGGTGCAACGGAGTTCGATAGGATGGCTTGGCGATGTAACGCCGAAGGTACTCGCGGAACTCCTTTAACCGGTCAGGCGCAAAGGCGCGCCTGGGGATGATGGTGAAACTCTCAGCGTCGTGAACAAAAGAAATCGCTTCTTGCCTTCCCGCCATCTCACGTAATTCCACCATTCACAACGCAGACGGTCGGCTTGAACAAAATCCTTCGGAGTCAACTGATAGGTGACTTCCATGCGTGCGGATTATAAGGCGGGATTAGCTGCGTCTCTTCCGCGCCCATGCGCTATAGCCGAACCACAACAGGTAAAACGCGGCGAGCATGATGAGGGAGATAACGAGTCCGGGTGCGACGGCATTGGTGACTCGGTAGAGTGCTACCACGATATCGCCCGTGATTCCCGGTGCGAGGAAGATAAGTGCGACCAGCAGCAGGCGGCTGGCGACCCGCAGGAAATGTTCGGTATCTTCGGCGATTCGGTGATAGGCAGCGGGAGCAATCAGCAGAATCGTACAGATCATGGTGCACAAAATGGAAAGGGTCGCCGGAGCGACCCCTTTTACCCGCATTGGTGGCAATGCTATTCCGAGGTGAAGTAATCCACGGCGACCGGACTTTCAAACAACGAATAGTCGCGTGTGACGACGGTGATACCGGTGTCGGTGACAAAGTAACGCTGGCGGTCGGCTTCATGGTCGTAGCCGATCACGGTGCCTTCAGGGATGTGGACGTCGCGGTCGATGATGGCTTTGCGAATACGGCAATGGCGGCCGATATTCACGTGGCTGAAGACGATGCTGGAATCGATCTCGGCGTAGGAGTTCACCCGCACGTCGGGGGAGAAGACGCAGTTGCGCACCATGCCGCCGGAGACGATGCAGCCGGCGGAAATGACGGAGTCGAGCGCTGTGCCGGTGCGTCCGGCTTCATTGAAGACGAACTTCGCCGGCGGATACTGGCGCTGGTGCGTGCGCATGGGCCAGTCACGGTCGTAGAGGTTGAAGACCGGCGACACGGAGACCAGGTCCATGTTGGCTTCGTAGTAGGCGTCGAGGGTGCCGACGTCGCGCCAGTACTGAGCTTCCTTCTTGTTCTCGTCGATGAAGTTGAAGGCGTAGAGCTTGTAGTCGTCGACCATCCTGGGAAGGATGTTGTGGCCGAAGTCGTGGCGAGAGTTGGGGTCCTCGGCGTCTTTCAAAAGAACGGGGATGAGCACATCGGTGTTAAAGATGTACACGCCCATGGATCCGGAAACCATTTCGGGGTTGAAGGGAGAGCGAGTTTTCGTTTCCTTGGGCTTCTCCTCGAATCCGGTGATGCGTCCGTCGGCGGCGATGTCGAGCACGCCGAACTGATAAGTCTCTTCCGGCGGAATCAGGATGGTGCCGATGGTGACATCGGCGCCGGAATCCTGATGCTGCTGCATCATGCGGCCGTAGTTCATCTTGTAAATGTGGTCGCCGCTGAGGATAAGGACGTACTTGGGCTGCTCCGCGCCGATGGAGTAAATGTTCTGGTAAACGGCGTCGGCGGTACCGAGATACCAGTTTTCGCTAACCCGCTTCATCGGAGGCAGTATCTCGATGAATTCGCCGAGCGCGTTGGCGACGATGTTCCAGCCCTCGCGGATGTGGCGATTCAACGACAGCGCCTTGTACTGGGTGAGGATGTAGACCTGGCGCAGTTCGGAGTTGATGCAGTTAGACAGCGTGATATCGATGATGCGGTAGATGCCGCCGAAGGTGACGGCGGGCTTCGCGCGATCGCGAGTCAGCGGATAAAGACGTTCGCCCGCGCCACCGGCGAGGAGAACTCCAAGGGTATCTTTCATCCTGGTTCCTGCATCCTGGTTCCGGATGTGAAGCCTGTTTCAGTTAAGGATCGGTGGCGGGCGGCGTACCGCAGGAAGCCGCGCCCACGGCCCCAGAGAGAACCGAAGATAGTAGCACAGCGACAGAAAACTCTTCATTTTGGCGATTACATCGTTCGATCCATTTGGGGGCCGGGCGCTCCCAATGTTCGCGATGATGACCGCAAAACGGTGAGACCGCTAGGCTACATCGTCGAGCGATATTTTCAGGGATTTCAGGAACTTCATATCCTGGGGATTGACCTTGAACTCGGGCTCGCGGCGCGCTCCGGCAGCGGCGACTGGCCGGGCATCGGCATCGTCGATCTTGTTGAACCCGATGGTGGCTTCCAGGACCAGGAAAACGTCGTAGCCACCGGACTTGATGCGGGAGATGACTTCCGAGATCTGTTCGGACTCCGACAACGATTCGTTGATAGCTTCGCCCAATTCTTTCATTAAAGCTTTGAGTTTCGGATTCACTATTGACCCCTAAGCGGTTCTTGCGCCCTCGGAATGCAGCCGCAGTTTTCTCAGTGGTTGGATGCAGGGAGGAGTAAAAGTTTGGCTTTTCCGGAAATGTTTGCGGTGCACAGGTCTTTGTGATTTCCGCACTGTGGCCTGAAAAGGCAACGGGATATACGATGAACAGGTGCCAAATCCCTCGGGTTCAGACAAATTCAGGGCCTTCAGCCGCGTGGTGGGACGGCAGGCGGGGCAGAGCCGCTGGAGCCGCGCCACGTATCGGGGGGCGAGCAGCTTCCTGCAATCGATTGGCAGGGTAGCGCGGGTTCTCTGGCACGAAGTGACGGGGTTCTTTTTCCTGGTGTTTGGCGTGATTGTTGCTCTGGCCTGCGTGCGCGAGTACCACAAGTATGCGGCCGGGCAGGTCGGCCCCGGGCGTCCGATATTGGCAGCGTTATTGGCCCTGATGTTCCTGTATTTCGCCCTCAGCGCTTTCCGCCGCGCCGGGCGAAAGAAATAACGAGGCAGCAATGGCTGATCAACTCAAGAGTCCTCCGCAGGCCAAGCCGGAAACGAAGTTTGAGACGACCTCGAAGATCCCGGTTGAACCGCTCTACACGCCTTCCGATCTGGAGGGTCACGAATACAGCGCCGAGGTGGGATTTCCCGGCGAGTACCCGTTTACGCGCGGCGTCCACCCAACGATGTACCGAGGCCGCTTGTGGACGATGCGGCAGTATGCCGGCATGGGCGACGCCGAAGAGTCGAACAAGCGATACAAATACCTGCTTTCACAGGGCACAACCGGTTTAAGCGTAGCGTTCGACCTGCCGACGCAGATCGGCATGGATTCCGACAGCCCGATGGCGCTGGGCGAAGTGGGAAAAGTCGGCGTCGCAATCGATTCCATCGAGGACATGGAACGGCTGTTCACGGGCATCAAGCTGGATACGATTTCGACCTCGATGACGATCAACGCGACGGCAACGATTCTTGTCGCACTTTATGTGGCGGTGGCGAAGCGTCAGGGCAGCGAAGTCCGGAAGCTATCGGGAACGGTGCAGAATGACATTCTGAAGGAGTACATAGCCCGCGGAACTTATATTTATCCGCCACAGCAGGCGATGCGGCTGGTCACCGACTTGTTTGCCTATGCGAACAAGGAGGTGCCTGAGTGGAACACGATTTCGATCTCCGGGTATCACATGCGCGAGGCGGGATGCACAGCCGTACAGGAAGTGGCGTTCACGCTGTCGGATGGAATGACCTACGTGCAGGCGGCGCTGGATGCTGGGCTCGATATCGATCGATTTGCGCCGCGGTTGTCGTTTTTCTTTGCGTCATTTTCGAATTTTCTGGAAGAGGTAGCGAAGTTCCGGGCGGCACGCAGAATGTGGGCGAAGATCATGCGGGAAAATTTCGCGGCGAGAAGTCCGAAATCATGGATGCTGCGCTTCCATACCCAGACTGCAGGTTCATCGCTGACGGCGCAACAGCCGGAAAACAATATTGTGCGGACGGCGTTGCAGGCGCTTTCGGCAGTGCTCGGCGGAACGCAATCGTTACACACGAATTCGTTCGACGAAGCGTTGGCGCTTCCGACGGAGCAGTCGGCCAGGATCGCGCTTAGAACACAGCAGATCATTGCCTATGAGTCAGGCGTGGCGAATACAGCGGATCCGCTGGCAGGATCCTATTTCGTGGAGTCTCTGACGAATGAGATTGAAAAACGCGCTTGGGACTACCTGGAGAAGATCAAGGCCATGGGCGGAATGCTGAAGGCGATCGAGCGCGGATACGTACAGCAGGAGATCCAGAACGCGTCGTACGACTTCCAGCAATCGGTGGAGACGCAGCAGCAGATTATCGTAGGTGTGAACAAGTTCCGGCAGGAAGTGGAAACACCGGTACCGCTGCAGCGGATCGACGAGGCCCTGGAGAAAAAGCAGGTGGAGCGGACGCGTGCACTACGTGCGAGAAGAGATGCGGGTCCATGGAAAGATTCGCTGACGCAGATTGAGGACGCCGCACGAAGCGGAGCGAACCTGATGCCGCACATCGTCTATGCGGTGGAGAACTACGCGACGGTAGGCGAGATTAGTGACACGCTAAGGAAGGTATTCGGGGAGTATAAAGAAGCCGTGGTGATTTAAGAACAGTGGTTGCTTAGTGGCTAGTTGGCAGTGGTTAATGGTGCGCCGGTTCAGAGAAGATGTTTACCTTTCGAACAGGATTCCGATGCCCGACAGGATCAGCATGACTGCAAAACCTTTTCGCAGCGTGGAATCGGAAATCACTTGAGCCCATCTTCCTCCGAAGTAGCCGCCCACAAGAAAACCAATGGCAATCATAATGGCGGCGCGAACATCGACATTGCCCCTCTTGTAATACTCAACGAAGGCAAGCAAGCCAATGGGCGCAAGCAGGGCGCCGAGGGATGTTCCCTGCGCCTTGTGTTGGGACATCCGGAATCCGTAAACGAGGATGGGAATGATGAAGATGCCACCGCCGAGTCCAACCAGTCCGGACAAAGCACCGACTGCAAGGCCAACGAGCAAGAAAAGCAGAGTAGTCATGCGCAGTGATGGTAAATGGAAACGAACTGCAAGAAAATCCGCGCCCCGACCCTTAGTCTTCGCGAGTTTCGCGGCGTAAGTGACTATTTCTTCGTAGCCCGCATCTCAGCAATATTGTCCCGGTATGCCATAGATCAGGAGCAGGTCGTGATAATCTTCTGACTTCTTCCCGGGCTCTGCTTCCATGGTCTCTCGCCAATCACAACTCAGGATGACTTCAGCCGGTTTAACGCCCGACTACGAAGTCCTGTTCAATGCTGCACCCGCACCGTACCTGGTGCTTGCCGCGGATCCTTTGCAGTTCACGATCCTCGCGGTCACGGATGCTTATCTGGCAGCGACCATGACGCAACGCGAAGAGATTTTGGGACGCGGGCTGTTCGAGGTGTTTCCTGATAACCCGGATGATCCCAAAGCAGATGGTGTACGTAACCTGCGAGCCTCGTTGATGCGAGTCCTGGAAAATCGGACGCCCGATCAGATGGCGATCCAGAAGTACGACATACCTGATCCGGAGGGTGGATTCGAGGAGCGCTTCTGGACTCCCATCAATACGCCTGTGCTGGATGGGTCAGGCGAAGTAGTGCAAATCATTCATCACGTGGACGATGTTTCGGAGAAGGTGCGGGAGAACCGCATCCTGATGCAGTTGGCAATGGACCATGCGGCCATCGGAGCGTGGCTGTTTGATCCTGCCACCGGATTGGCGACATCGTCGGAAGAAGTACGGCGAATGTTTGGAGCATCATCCAACGACGCAACGGAAGAACATCTGTTTGCGCGTGTAGTTCCGGAAGATCGTGCGCGGGTGGAGGAGGTATTCCGAATCGCGGCGCAAAGCAGCGAAACATACGAAACGGAATTTCGGATCGTCAAGAACGGCGAACTGAGATGGATCCGGTCGAAAGGACGCCTACTTGATAGCCGCCTGGAGCCGACGCGCATCATTGGATTCGCCGAAGACATCACCGAACGCAAGAACGCCGAGGGAGCGCTGGCACAAAGCCAGCAGGAACTGGAAAAACAGTGGGCGGAACTGGAAACGATCTACCGCACGGCCCCGATTGGGCTGGCGCTGTTTGACCCGGTGGAGTTTCGCTATCTTCGCCTGAACAATCGACAGGCGGAAATTGTAGGCTTGCCTGTCGAGCAGATTCTCGGAAAGACACTGACGGAGATTGCTCCGATTGAGGGTCTCCACGAGATGTTTGTGAGAGTTGCAAAGGGAGAACCGCTGCGTAATGCGCTGCTGGAAGGCGAACTACCGATGCGGCCCGGGGAGCATCGTTATTGGACCGTGAACTACGAGCCGGTATTTGGCCCCGATGGCAAAGTGCAAGCGATCACCGCTGCATCACTGGAGATCACGGCTCAGAAGCGGGCCGAGCAAGCGCTGGTGCAAAGCGAAAAGCTGGCGGCAGTGGGAAGGCTGGCAGCAAGCATCGCGCACGAAATCAACAATCCATTGGAGTCCATCACCAACCTGCTGTTCCTCGCCAAGAACGCACATGATCTAGAGACTTCCCGACAGTACCTGGAACTGGCGGATTCCGAACTTGCGCGCGTTTCACAGATCGCGACGCAGACCCTGCGATTCCATCGTCAACATTCTCGGCCGGCGCCAACTCGCATCGACGAGATTCTCGATAATGTGCTTGCCCTCTACCAAGGACGGATTGCGAACGCAGGATTGCGCCTCAAGCGGCAATACCTGGAAACAAAGCCGCTGACTTGCTTTGCAGACGAGATACGTCAGGTTTTCGCCAACTTGATCAGCAATGCAGTGGATGCGACGCCAAACGGAGGAACCATCGTTGTCCGTAAGCGCGAACGAAAGAATTGGCGATCTGGTCAGAGAGGGGTTCGGGTAACGGTCGCCGATACCGGTCACGGGATGGGCCCAGAGACGTGCAGGCGAATCTTCGAAGCGTTCTTCACCACGAAAGGAAACACCGGAACAGGACTGGGGCTATGGGTGAGTCACGGAATCGTCGAGAAACATGGCGGTACCTTCCGGGTGCGAAGCAACCAGTCGGAAAACTGCCATGGAACGGTCTTTTCACTTTTTATTCCGTATGACAATCCGACGAAAAGCAGTGGGTAGGCCAGTCTTTACTCTTTGACGGCAATCTGCAGGGCCTTCATTTTCCGATACAAGTGACTACGTTCGAGACCCAGCACCTCGGCGGTGCGCGAGATGTTGCCGTGGTTCTCGTCGAGCTTCTTCAGGATGTAATCGCGTTCGTATGCCTGACGGGCCTGCTGCAACGAAGTGAACTCGCCGCCGAGGCGTCGGCTGCCGTCTCGATAGACGAGAGGTGGCAGGTGTTTGCGGTCAAGACGTCCAGCCGTCGGATTCATGATGACGATGCGCTCGATGACGTTGCGCAATTCCCGAACATTGCCCGGCCACGAATAACGCGAAAGAACATCAAGCGCGTCTTCGGAAATTTCCTTGGGATAACGACTGTACTGGGAAGAAAATTCCTTCAGGAAATGCCTTGCCAGCAGCGGAATATCCTCTTTCCGTTCGCGGAGCGGCGGCACGAAGAACGGGACCACGTTGAGTCGATAAAAAAGGTCTTCGCGGAAGTTGCCGCGCGAAATTTCATCTTCGAGATCGTGATTGGTGGCCGCGATGACGCGGGTATCGACGGTCATGGCTTCGTCTCCGCCGACGGGAGTGAAGCGTTGTTCGTCGAGAGTCCGCAAGACCTTCGATTGCGTCTTCAGGCTCATGTCGCCAACTTCGTCGAGGAAAAGGGTGCCCAGATCGGCCTTCTGGAACTTGCCTACCTTTTCCGTTACAGCGCCGGCAAACGAGCCTTTGCAGTGGCCAAAGAGCTCGCTCTCGATCAGGTCTTCCGGGATGGCCGCGCAATTCACTTCGATGAAGGCGGCGTCTTTGCGCAGGCTTTCGGCGTGAATGGCACGTGCGACGAGTTCCTTTCCTGTCCCGGATTCGCCATAGACGAGGACGCGGCCATTGGTCGGCGCCATCAGGCCGATCTGTTGGCGCAGGGCCTTCATGGGCACTGAGTCACCAACGATGACAGTGGCGGGCAACGTGCGCTTGAGATCGCGATTCTCGCTGCGCAGGCGTTTGGTCTCAAGCGCGTTCTTGACGACGATCAAGGTCTTGTCGAGTGAAAGCGGCTTTTCGAGGAAATCGAAAGCGCCGAGCTTGGTGGCACGAACGGCAGTTTCGATAGTGCCGTGACCGGAGATCATCACCACCTCGGGACCGTCTTCCATTTCTTTGATCTTTTGCAGAGTCTCGAGGCCATCGATTCCGGGCAGCCAGATGTCGAGCAGGACTACGTCGAACGGACGTTTCTCGACCAGGTCGAGACAGGCTTCGCCGCTTTGCGCGCAGGCAGGCTTGTAGCCTTCGTCTTCGAGCACGCCCTTGAGCGACTCCAGAATGCCGGCTTCGTCGTCAACGATCAGGATGTTATGCATGCGCGGCGGATTCCACGGCCGCTTCGGATGCGACCGGCACTTCGACAATAAACTTGGTGCCCACGGGTTTGTTTTCCTCCACGCGAATGGAGCCGTGATGATCCTCGACGATGCGGCTCACGATGGCCAACCCCAAACCAGTGCCGCGTTGCTTGGTCGAGAAATAGGGAAGAAAGAGCTTCTCTTTGTTTTCGGCGGTGATGCCCTGGCCGGTATCGGCGACAACCACTTCGACCATGTCACGTGTGCCGAGAATGGATGTGCTGATCTGGATTTCGCGCACGAGGGAATCGTTCATGGCTTCAGCGGCGTTGTCGACGAGGTTGGCAATCGCGCGTTTCATGGCTTCGGAATCGGCCATTACTTTCGGAAGTTCCGGTGAAAGCGAGGTCTGCACGGAAATTCCGTCGAGGCGCCCATCGAACATGGAGAGCGCGGTGTGAACGATGTTGTTCATGTCGGCGGGCTTGACTTTTGCGGCAGGGAAACGCGCCATGGTGGAGAACTCGTCCACCAGTGTACGCACGGTTTCGACCGCTCCTGCAATGGTTTCGGCGCAACCGTGAATGACAGCAAGCGAGGCGTCGTCGGGGGTTGTGCCACGCTCGAGATGGCGCTTGATGCGCTGGGCTGACAGCGCAATCGGTGTGAGTGGATTCTTGATTTCGTGAGCGACACGGCGAGCCACTTCGCGCCACGCCGATTGCTTTTGCGCCTGTAACAGATCTGTTAAGTCTTCGAAGACGATGACATATCCCAGACGTTGCGTGTCGTGTTTGAGCGAGGCGACGGTCACGGCAAGACCCAGCGAGCGTCCGCCGATGGTGGCTTCGAGCTGGCTGGTGGTGCTGCCCATGCGGTCGGACTTGCGCAGCATGTGGGCGAGATCGTCGATGACGTCCTGTGGGAAAACGTCGCGCAAATGCGAGCCCTTCAGGATTTCGCCGCTGCCATTGCTGTCTGGGCGGAAAATGCGTGTCAGGGCCTGGTTAACGTGGGTGACGCGCATGGTCGCGTCGAGCGACAAGACACCAGTGGGAATATTCTCAAGGATCGTTTCGATCTGGCGGCGACGCTGTTCAAGCTGCTGGTTGGCGCTGGCGATGTCGAGCGTGGAGCTTTCAAGCTTCTGGCGATTGCTCTTCAACTCGTCGGCCATGCGGTTGAAAGACTGCACCAGTTCGCCGAGTTCGTCGGTGGCCGGAACATTCACGCGGTAGTCGAGATTGCCGCGGGAGATTTCCTGGGTGCCTTCGGCGAGCGCAACGACCGGCGTGGTCACAAACTTCGACATGAATACCGCGAACCAGGTTGCCGCAAACAGCACCACGGAGGTGAGCAGCAGCAAGAGCAACATGTAAGTCTGGCGAACCATCTTGCGCTGTGCGGCCAGGTCGAGGTAGTTGCGCTGGCTGTCTTCCATCTGGCGGATGGCAGCCGTGAAATTCTTGGGTAACGGCATGGCGACGATGATCAGTCCTCGTGGACCGACTTCCTGCCATCCAACCAGCCACTGCTGGCCGTTGAGTTCGAACGCCGTGGGCAGGTTCAAGCGCCCTTGCGAAACGCGCAGCTTCTCGCTCATTTCCGCCCAGGTACTGGGAATCTGGTAGCTGGCTTCGAGCTCTCCATCAAGCAGGGCAAGGGCAAAGCCGCCCTGGAGAGGAGCTTCACGCCGGCGAAAGACATCCATCAGCGGCGCGAAATTGCCGGTCTGAAAAGCTCGCTCAGTGTCGGGTGCGATCGCCATCGAGACGGCTTCGGCGCGAGCATTCTCGAGCGTGTATTCCGCCAGCGTGCTCGATACCACAGATGTGTCACGGCGTACTTCTTCCACCGGCGAGGAAAACCACTTGTCGATGGACCGGTTCATCAATCCATAGGCAAACAGGAAGAGGAACAACACTGGCCCGAACGAAAGCACCATGGCGCCGACCACGAGCTTGGTGCGGAACTTCGATCCCATTTTGCCGACGCGCCGCTCTGCGAAAAGCTTGAGCAGGATGCGCGCAATCATCAGGCAAAGAACAAGAAAGAGGATAAAGACCAACGCGGATAGCGCCGCGAACACCAGTGCCTGGCTGGTGGAATCGGGCCGCATGAACGTCAAGTTGAACGCCTGTTGTGAGAAAAGAACGGTAAGCGCCAGAAAAGCAGGGATCGCCAACAGCGTGATGAGAATTCTGCGCCGTCGCCGCTGTGGATCAACCGAGTTGTTGGGTTGAGAAGGCAAGAGGCGTATGTTCCTGCTTCGCAGGCAATTTATGGTGAGTCCCTTGATTATAGACATGCTCAGGGACGAAAAGTTTCTGAGAATTGGAGGCTGGGGCAGAACGGGGTCCGCGAACGAAGGGCGAATCAGGGGCCCGCACCCCGTTCGGGCTCACTTGCTAGCCTCTTCCGCGGGACGATACGATGGAGTGTTTGCATTGATCGACGGAGGGCACTTATGGCGACGGAAGCCGTGCAGGTGGGCACCATTCACAAGAACCTGATTGATGGCGAGTGGGTGGAATCTCGCACTGGGAAGACATTCGAAAACCTTAACCCGGCGGATACACGCGAGGTGGTCGGCGTATTCCAGAAATCGGGAAAAGAAGACGTTGATGCCGCCGTCGAGGCCGCCAAGCGAGCCTTCGAAAAATGGCGACTGGTTCCAGCGCCGCGCCGAGCAGAGATCCTTTATGCTGCGTCCCGAGAGCTCGAAGAGCGCAAAGAAGCCTACTCTCGCGACATGACACGCGAAATGGGAAAGGTGATCAAGGAAACTCGCGGCGACGTTCAGGAAGCAATCGACTGTGGCTACTACAATGCCGGCGAGGGCCGTCGTCTCTTTGGTCACACCACTCCTTCTGAGCTGCCCAACAAGTTCGCGATGTGCGTCCGGCAGCCGCTGGGCGTCTGCGCGATGATTACGCCATGGAATTTCCCGATGGCGATTCCGTCGTGGAAGCTCTTTCCAGCGCTGGTCGCCGGTAATACGTGTGTGATCAAACCGGCACAGGACACGCCACTCTCGACATTCAACTTCGTACAGGCATTGACCGACGCGGGGCTGCCCAAGGGCGTGGTAAATGTTGTCGCGGGTTTTGGCGGCGATGTGGGAACGCCGTTGACGCAGCATCCGGACGTCCGTGCGGTTTCGCTGACCGGATCGACGGCCGTGGGAAGAATCGTAGGGCAGGAATGCGCGAAGACGTTCAAGCGCTGCTCGCTGGAGTTGGGCGGCAAGAATCCAATGATCGTGCTTGACGACGCGAATCTGGACCTCGCTCTTGATGGTGCGCTATGGGGGGCGTTCGGAACCACCGGACAGCGGTGCACGGCAACGAGCCGGATCATCGTGCAGAAGGGCGTGTACAAGAAGTTCGTCGAGGAGCTGGTGCGTCGCGCGAAGCTGCTGAAAATCGGCAATGGGCTGGACGAGTCCGTAGATATGGGGCCGGCGGTCAACGAATCGCAGCTCAAGACGGATCTCGATTACATCGAGGTCGGCAAAAAGGAGGGCGCGAAACTGCTGACTGGCGGCAATCGCCTGACCGACGGAGCATACAAGCACGGATGGTTCCTGGAGCCGACCGTATTCGGCGATGTCGATCACAAGATGCGCATTGCCCAGGAAGAGATCTTTGGGCCGGTGGTGGCGATCATTCCGTGCAACGACATGGACGATGCGATCCGGATCGCGAATGGCATCAAGTATGGGTTGTCATCGGCAATCTATACGAAAGATGTGAACCGCGCTTTCAAAGCGATGCGCGATTTGGAAGCCGGAATTACCTATATCAATGCCCCAACGATCGGCGCCGAAGTACATCTGCCGTTTGGCGGCGTAAAGGAAACCGGCAATGGCCATCGCGAAGGTGGTATCGGATCGATTGATTTCTACTGCGAGTGGAAGTCGGTATATGTCGATTACTCCGACAAGCTGCAAAAGGCGCAGATCGATCGGCCGGAATAAAAATCGGTGGCTGGTGATTAGTGGATAGTGGTTGGCAAAAAAGAAGCCCGGTTTGAGCCGGGCTTTTTTTCGCGCGGCGATCTGTGCCTTGAGCAGCCGCGCGTGCCGGTTCGATACGTCACCGGCAGCTGGTCAGCTCATCACTGCATGAGGGGTTGAGCCGAGCTAGTGTGGCCTGCGATGGAAGATGCTGCCCATCGTTCGGTCAATCCCTGGCTCATCACCTGCTCGGTGATGCTGGCGACGTTCATGGAAGTGCTCGACACGACCGTCGTCAACGTTTCGATCCCGCACATCTCCGGAAACCTGTCCGCCTCAGTCGACGAGGGAACTTGGGTCATCACCTCGTATCTGGTTTCCAACGCGATCATTCTGCCCATGTCGGGGTGGCTGGCGAGCTATTTTGGACGACGGCGAGTGTTGGTGGTCTGCGTCGCGGGATTCTCTTTAACATCGCTGTTATGCGGGCTGGCCACCAGTCTAGACTCGCTTATTTTCTTTCGGATCCTGCAAGGCCTGACGGGCGGCGGAATGGTGCCGCTGGCGCAATCGACGATGCTCGAAAGCTTTCCGCCGGAGAAACACGGACAGGCGATGGCGGCGTACTCGTTGGGTATCCTGATTGCGCCCATTGTGGGACCGACCCTCGGCGGCTGGATCACCGACTCATACACGTGGCGGTGGATTTTCTTCATCAATGTTCCCGTTGGCGTGCTATCGGTCGTGATGATGAGCGCCTTCGTGTGGGACCCGCCATATCTCAAACGCCCGAAGGGTGGAATCGATTTCCCGGGAATCTTCCTGCTGGCACTGGGATTCGGTTCATTGCAGATGGTCCTTGACACGGGCCAGAAGAACGACTGGTTCGGCGCAACATCGATTCGGATATACACGACGTTGTGCGTGCTTGGCCTGGCCGGCATGATAGTTCGCGAGTTGACGGCCGACCACCCGATTGTCGATCTGCGGGCGCTAAAGAACCGGACCTTCGCGGCGGGCGTGTTTCTAATGACGGTGGTCGGCTTTGTGCTCTACGGCAGCCTGCTGTTGTTGCCGATCTACCTGCAGACGCTGTTGAACTATCCGGCGCTTACTTCGGGACTGGCACTTTCACCGCGCGGGATCGGAGCTTTGTTCGGCACACCGATCGTGGGCGTGCTGACGAGTAAACGCGATCCGCGCAAGATTCTGGCGTTTGGCTTGTTCATTGGCGGGCTGACGATGTTCCAGCTGTCGCATCTGAACTTGAACGCCGGTTACTGGGATATTTTCTGGGTGCAGGTACTGCAAGGCGTGGGACTGAGTTGCACGTTTATCCCGCTCGCAACGGCAAGTGTGTCGTTGATTCCGAAACACAAAATGAGTAACGCCACCGCCATCTTTAACCTGATGCGCAATATTGGCGGAAGCTTTGGCGTCGCACTGATGACCACGTTCGTCGCGCGCCGTTCGCAGTTCCACCAGACGCGACTGGCAGAGCACATTACTGTCTATGACCAGCGGACGCAAGAAATGCTTCGACAGATGAAGTCATGGTTCATCTCTCGCGGATCCGACCCTTTCACGGCTGAGAAGCAGGCACTGGCCGGGCTTTATGGAATGGTGCAGAGACACGCGTCGATGATGTCTTTCGTGGAGGCGTTCTGGGTACTTTGCGTTGTCTTCTGGTCGGTAACGCCGCTAGTGGTGCTGTTGAACAACCCGCGGCATCACTTCAATTTACCCTCCAAGACCGCGGACGGGCCGAAAATAATCGCGACGAGCGAAGAGTGCAAAGAACCCCAGGGAGTTGACGAGCCGGAGTTAATCCACGCCTAAGAAACTGGGGACGCCGAAGCGCCCCCATAAGCTAACCGATCCGTTACAACTAAAAGAGAAGCTTCAACGCGAATTGAATCTGTCGCGATGAGCCCGAGTCTCCAACGGGGAAACGGGTGGAAGTAATGACGCCGAGCGACGCTGGACTGGCCAGGCTTCGTCCGGGCAGCCCGAAGTTCGGAGTATTGGTGAGATTGAACGCCTCAACACGGAATTGCGTGGACACGCGCTCGGTTATCTTCGTGTTCTTGATGGCCGAGAAGTCGAGATCGAAGAAGCCGGGCCCCTCGATGGCATTACGGCCCATGTTCCCGAACCGCGTTCCCGGGTTGTAAAGCTGGCAGCCAGAAGTCGGAGCGGCTCCCGAGCAGGTGGTCGCCGAGAACCACTGGATGTTGCCGCCCGAGTTGATGGTATCGACGATCTCGATGGGAGCGAGTTGATCGGGCCGCAGGACATTCGCCGTGCCGAAGCTACTGCCCGTGAGAATGGTCACGGGGCTTCCGCTTTGCGCCTGCACAATTGTCCCAGCCTGCCAGCCGGCTACCAAGCGATTCGCTTTGAACGGCAGGCTGTAAATCAGGTTAGTGACAAAGCGGTGGCGAACATCGAAGTCGGCCAGACCTTTATTGGCACTGACGTTGTAGCTGTCCTGCACGATCACCCCCTGAGAGTTCAGGGAGTTGGTATCGATGGCTTTCGACCAGGTGTACGACGCGTTGAACTGGACACCGTGGGAAAACTGTTTGTTCAGCGTCGCCCAAAGCGCGTTGTAGTTTGACCAGCCGCTGCTGTCGATGTCCGTGATGTTGCCCAACCTGGCTCCGGGATCGATCGGGCTTGAGGCGGAAAGTGTCGGATAGAGAGCAGTCGCGGTCGAAGTCGCTTTCTGGTTCAGATTGCGGGCGACGCGAAGGTGAGTGCCCTTGTTTCCGAAATACCCCAGCATGAAACCCATGGTATTCGTGAGCTGCTTCTGCAGGTTCAGGTTGTACTGCTGAACGTAAGCGTCCTGGAAATTGGGATTGATGCTGTTGATCGCGAGGCTGCCCGCCGCGGCAGCGCTGGTCAGCAGGGTGCCGATCGGGATCGGCGCTGCGGAATTCGAGTATGACACGCCCTGTGTGAACGGCGGGTTAGAGGCGAGCGGACTCACGATGTTCAGCACCGGCTGGTCGATCATGTAGCCGTAACCGGCACGCAGAACGGTCTTGCCGTCTTTGAAAAGATCCCAGGCAAAGCCCAGGCGCGGACCTACACCGACGTTCTGGTCAAATGGCTTGTTGGTCTGGACCAGTTCGGAGGTAGCCGTATCGAACTCGGTGAACCTGCCTGCTGCTTCAGTCGGAGTGGCATTCCAATCCAGGCGAACGCCTAACTCTAACGTTAAATTGGGCCGGACCTTCCAGTTGTCCATGGCGAAGAAGCCATAGGCGTTGTCGTAAATGCGGCTCGGAGTCGAACCGGGAGTGATGGTGAACGTACCGGCGTTACCCGCAAGGAAGTTCGCGAGCGAGGTAAAGGTGAGGGTCCCGGTATCTTGTGCGAAGTTGTCGTTGATGCTGCGGCGGTATTCTCCACCGAACTTGAAGTCGTGATTGCCGTGCAGCCAGCTCAATGAATCGGAAAAGACTCCGGTTATGTCGCCGCGGCCTTGTGGGAAGCCGGAGGGTCCGCCGAAATTCAGAGGTCCGCCAAGTCCCTGGACGGTAATCTGGGGAAGCCCGATGCCTGTGGTAACGCCATCCGCAATGCCGTAGTCACCGGGATTGGCGGTGAAGTTGGGCGCAAACACAATGTGGATTCGATTGAAGCCCAGCCGCGCATCGTTGACGATCTGCGACGAGAAGACGTGCGTTTCGTCGAGGGTCAGGATCTGGCGATGCGAAGAGCGCGTATCACCAAAGCCGGAAATCGTATTTCCCTGCAGGGTCGGCTCCTGGCGCAAGTCCTTCTGGAACGCGTAGTAGCCGTGCAGGTGATCGGCGTCGCTGAAATTATGGGAGATGTCGAGCGTCCACTGGTCGATGTTGACCGGAGCTGTGGCCGATCCGATGAACGTATTGTTTGCCGAGTTTGATGCGGGCAGAAGGCCGATCAGTTTCTGAATGCCTGCAACCGGAGAGGTCGTGCCGGGGGCAAAGTCACCACTGTTGATGGTTACACCCTGGCGTTGACGAAGTCCTTCGTAACTGAAGAAGAAGAAGGTGTGATTCTTCCAGATCGGACCGCCGAGATTAGCGCCGAAGTTATTGCGCTTGAACGGCGACATGGCGACGTGCTGTCCCGTCGTGGTGAACTGCTTGTTGAAGAAGTTGCGCGCGTCGAACGCGTTATTGCGGAGGAACTCGAACCCTTCGCCATGCCAGGAATTGCTTCCGCTGCGAGTGGCGATGTTGATGATCGCGCCGGAGTTACGGCCTTCATCGGCGCTATAGGTTGAATTATCGACCTTGAACTCCGAGACGGTGTTGATGGACGGCTGAAACGTCAACTGGTTTTGCGCAATGTCGTTCAGATTGACGCCGTTGACCATAAAGTTGACGGTATCTTCACGATTACCGGCGGTATTGATCGCGAACGACCCCTGGCCTCGAAGTGGAGCGGTCAGGAAACCGTTTTGCGGCGGCGTCACCGACCCCGGCACCAGCAAGCCCAAGTCGGCAAAGTGGCGGCCGTTCAGGGGAATCTCTTGGACCGTGCGCTCGTTGATGACCTGGCCGACGGTCATCGTCGATTCCTGCACCACCGGCGCCTCGCTGGAGACGTTCACGACCTCCTCCGCTTTGGCAACCCCGAGCTGGAAGTTCTTGACGACAATCTGGCTCACCGGCAATTGCAGGCTTGTGGCAGTCTGCGTCTGCATACCCGGCAATTGCACCTGAACATCGTAGGAGCCGATCGGCAAGGCGGCGAGTTCGTAGTTGCCAGTGGAATCGGTCCTGGTTTCGCGGCGGATTCCTGTTGCGGTGTTGGTGGCGGCGACACTGGCGCCTGACACAACCGCTCCGGTGGAATCCGTAACTGTACCGCGTAATGTGGAAGTCGATTGAGCGTGTAACGATGCAGTGATAAAAATCGCTGCGAGGACGATAGACGATTGACGCGTAAGCTTCGACACTTGACCTCCAGAAAAATACGACAAAGGCACTCCGCTGTGGTCAGCAGAGACCGGGTTCACTGCAAATTCAGTTCAACGTTCTGGCAGGAAGCGAATGACGCACCCCAAGCACGTCATTAAGGAATCAGAGATAAACTACGCTCGTCCGTGGAACGTAGTTGTCAAATTACTGTCACTTTCACAAATCGTAGGTGGTTACAAATTTCCGGAGTCGCGAACGCCTTGTAACGATATAAAATGCTCGCTCTCCGATACTTATCGTTGGGCCGAAAATAATACGCAAGCTTGCGCAGTAGTCAACAGCAAATTGAGTTCCACATTCTTCCGACTGGGACGGACACCCTTTGATGCTTGACCAGAAGATTCTGAAACAGACGTATTACCTGGCAGTAATCGGCTTTATGTTCTTAACCGCACGGCTGAATGCCCAAAACCGTGCCGTGCCGGGCGACTTGACTCACGACATCGCCTCCTTGGTCGAACAACCTGCGGTACCCGGTCATGAAACAGTGGTCACGCACTGGATCGCAGAACGACTAAAAAGCTATTCGCCCAAGATCGACAGCCTGGGGTCAGTCACGGTCAGCATCGGCGAAGGCCAGCCAAAGCGACTGATCGTGGCGCCCATCGATGAACCAGGATTTGTCGTCAGCCAGATCACCGCCGACGGCTATTTGCGACTGCAACGGTTGCCGCAGTTTGGCGGAATGCCGTTGTTCAACGAACTGCACTCCGCGCAACCGATGCTGGTGGCCGACAAAAATGGCAGATGGCTCAACGCAGCGATGGCGGGGCTTTCGGTCCACCTGCAGCCGGGCAGGAAGAACCCGCCCGACATGAATGACATTGAGAACCTGTTTGTCGACGTCGGCGCAACCAGTTCAGCGGAGATAGACCGGGCGGGCCTTGAAGTACTTGCGCCGGTGGCGATCCAGCGCAACTTGTCTCAGTTAGCGAACGGCAAGATCGCGGGACCCGCAGTCGGCGATCGCTTCGGCGTGGCAGCTTTGCTGCAACTCCTTCGCGGGCTGGATACCGGAAAGCTCAAGGGTTCGCTAACGCTGGCGTTCGTCACGCAAAACTGGACCGGCGCTCGGGGACTGATTCAGCTCTTGAATCGCACGACTCCGGATGAACTGATCTTCGTCGGGAGATTCATGCCGACCGCTACAGTGCCTGCACCGGCTGCGGTGGCGGGGGATTCGGGAGTCGTGGTCGGACTCGAAAAAGCTGACGCGCCGCTTGGCGAACTGGGCGAGGAACTGAAAGCGTTAGCGGGCCAGAACAACATCAAGGTTTCTACCGCTTCGTCGGGTCCGCTGATGCCGCGCAGCTATCTGCCATCGCCCAAACTTCCCGCACGCACCGTTCACCTGAGCGTACCAATGTGGTGGCCGGTGACACCGGGCGAGATTGTGAATACCAACGACATTGCGCAATTGGTGAAGCTGCTAACCGTCCATTTAGGTGGAGTGGCCAGCGATTTCGCACTGCCTAAACTTGAGGGAGGTTCGAAGCTTCATGTCACGGCCAGCAAGACTGCACCGGGTACCAGCGAGGTTTTGCAACAATTGGTCGAATCTTACGGAGTAAGCGATCACGAGACTGCCGTTCGGGAGACGGTTCAATCCCTGCTTCCTCCCTGGGCCAAGCCGACCACTGGCCCGAACGGTGACCTCGTTCTCGATTGGGGCGATCCATCCAAGGCTCCCGATCTCGTTGTTGTCGCGCATATGGACGAAATCGGTTACGAAGTAAAAAACATCCTTCCGGACGGACGACTCGAGCTCGAAGATAAAGGCGGTGGTCTCCTCCCATTCTTCGAAGGACATGTCGCTTTGGTTCATTCCTCGAACGGTCAGCACGGCGCGGTGCTCGAATTGCCAGATGGCTGGCAGAAGCCGGATTTCAAGTTCAAGGATGAGCGCAATCCGCAGGTGTTCGCCGACGTCGGTGCCGCGAATCCCGACGATGTCGCTAAGCTGGGGATCAAGACCGGTGATTTCATCACGATTCCGAAGAAGTACGAACCATTGCTCGGACAGCGCGCGCTCGGCCGCAGCTTTGATGATCGAGTCGGCTGCACCGCACTCATTGAAGCGGCCTGGAGGCTTGGCCCGCAACTGAATGGGCGACGCGTGACGTTTGTCTGGTCGACCGGCGAAGAATTGGGTTTACTGGGAGCTGCGGCCTACGCGCGCCAGCAAGCTGGCGCGGGAAAGTCTCCCAAGTACGTGTTTGCCGTGGACACGTTCGTCAGTTCCGATTCGCCGATCGAATCGAAACGCTTCGGCGATGGCATTCTCGGTAATGGCTTCGTGATTCGCGCGGTCGACAATTCAAACATTGTTCCGCTCAAAGACGTCAATCACCTGCGCGAGCTGATGGCGGCGAATAAGATCCCGGTGCAGTACGGCGTTACCGGCGGAGGCAACGATGGCTCGGCGTTCGTGCCGTTTGGCTCCATCGACGTGGCAATGGGTTGGCCGCTGCGCTACTCCCATTCTCCGGGCGAGGTTGTCGACGTTCGCGATGTGGATGCACTCGCACACGCCATAGAGACCGTAGCGAGGTCGTGGTAAGGGAGCCGGGAGTTCGGCCCGAAGCTCATCAAAAGACAACTCCCACATCCGCTACTCCGGCAGATGTGGGAGTTCTAAATCGTCTCGAGAATTCTAGCGCGCCGCCTTCGAAGCTTCGACAGCCTGATGAAGCTCGCGCTCGGCTCCACGCAGAAGTTCTTCCGCCTTGGCGCCGTGGCCGGCCATATCGTAGTGATTGGCCGCGCGAGCGCGTTCCATTTCCGCAATCGCTTCCTTCACATGATTGTGCACCGAGTCCAGATCATGCCAATCGTGAACTCGCTCGGCGAAAGCTGCTCCAGCAACAAACGATAAACACAGCACTGCGACTGAAATCGCTTTTTTCATTGTCCACTCCAGTATTTGTCCCCGAGGGGGAAGTTACTGGATGCGAGTATAAGGGGTCGGGGAGTTACTTCGGAATAACGTTGGTGAATGTCCGGCGGAGTTTTTGCCGTAAACGAAATCGCCGCAACGATCGCGACAAATCTGTGTTTTATGACTCTTTCAAATATCGAAGTTCGGTGTTGGTGCGGCGCAAACGGCCAGCCATCACCGTCGCAAGCCATTCCAGCAGGTTCAAGGCCAACTTGTGATGCTCTCGCATCAGCGCGTCGAAGCCCTCGTGAGTCAGGACATAAACTTCCGTGTCGGTTTCGGCGATAGCATCGGCCGAACGCGGACCACGGTCCGTAAACGAAATTTCTCCGAAGACATCGCCGCGACCGAAGGTAGAAAGATGATGTTCGATTCTTCCCGATAGCGGCATGGTAATGCGCACCGAGCCTTGCCGAATGAAGTACAGATCGTCGCCTTCAGCTCCAAAAGTAAAAATTGTCTCACCGGCCTTGTACCTTCGCAGTTCGGTACTTGCTTCCAATGCGGCGATGGTTTCAGCCTTTCGCTCCTTGAGCACATCGAGTTCGCGCAGGCCCCATGGATCCTCGGGTGGTCGCTCGACATGCGCCTCCGCCAGGGTGCGACCCTCGATCCATTCCAGCGCAGCGTCGAGATGGGGGAAGATCCGAGCGTGGCGTTCCTTGCGGTCGAGGCCCACTTGCTTGAGATAGGCGGCCATATCTTGTCCGCTGGGAGCGCGGCTGGGAGTATGGCTGAAAATAACCATGCCGTTGTGCTCCGCCACGATGTCCTCAACGAGCTCGAGCATGTGGGCGGCGGTGAAATCTATGGATTGCACACGCCGCATGTCGAGCACGAGATATGTTCGTTTCTTGAATTCTTTTTCCAGCTCGGTATAAAGCTGATCGGCAGTGCCAAAGAAGAGGCTGCCTTGCAATTCGAAGATCACAGTGCGGCCGCCGTATTCTTGCAGGACCTCCATTTCCTGGGCGTTTCGCATCTGGCGCGAGAATCTTTCGTATCCGTACGATTTGCGCCGCACCACCATGTCGCGACTCTGTTCACGAAGGAAGAGCAAAATCGCCAGGCAAATTCCTACCGCGGATGCGGCGATCAGGCTGACTGCCTGAGCGATCGCGACCACTGTCACGATGACGGCAAAATCGAGCACGGTGGTGCGAGTCTTGAGCAGATCGAAGATGTGGCGGTCGAACATGCGAACGCCGACAATGATCAGGATGCCGGCCACTGCCGCCAGTGGCACCCACGCGATCAATTTCCCGAGGAGAAGGAACGCTGCCAGTGCGAACAAACCTTCCAGGATTCCTGAAAGTCTTGTCTTCGCGCCGCTGGCCAGGTTGATCATGGTGGCGCCCGACTGGCCCGAACCAGGCAATCCGCCGATCGCGGTAGACGCGATGTTTCCCAATCCCTGTCCAATCAGTTCGCGATTTGAGTCGTGGCGGGTTCGTGTAACTGTGTCAAGCACCAGGCTGGTCTTGAGCGTGTCGATAGAAAGCAGCACAGCCAAGGTCAAAGCGGGGTAGATCAGCAGATCGATCTGGCTGAGCCCGAAACCACTAAAGGCTCGCCAGTGCGAGAACATCGTATCGAGGAACCTGGCATTGGAAGTGGTAAGCGGGCCAATGACGAGCTTATTTCCCACAAGCGACAGGAGCGGACGGTCGGCGGAGGCGATCGCAAAGTAGACTCCGACCCCGGCAAGAAGACTGAGGATGGCGGCTGGCACTGTCTTGGTAATCTTCGGCGCGATCAGCATTGCCGCCATCGTTACAGCACCTACGGTCAGGCTCTGCCATTTCCATAAGGAGGGCAACAGCACGCTGTGCCAGAACGTGGTCCCTGCCGGAACACCGAAAAACTTGGGAACCTGGCTGATGACGATAATGAGCCCGACCCCACTCTGGAAGCCGCTCACTACCGGATACGGCATGTACTTGATCAGCCTGCCCATCCCGACCAGGCCCATGCCGATCTGTAGGATTCCGCAGATTACGGCGACGAGCGACATCGTAAGGAGAATCGCCGGTGCCGCGATCCCCTTCCCTGCCATCTCAATCACGAACGCGACCAGGACTGCCACAGCCGGAGCCGACGGCGAAGTGATCAGACGCTTCGTGCCGCCAAAAGTTGCAGCGACGATCCCGAGCGCTATCGTTCCCAGGATACCGGCGATGGCTCCTTGTGCTGCGTAACTCGCGCCCAGGGGCGAATAGATGGTGACGCCGAACGCGATTGCCGAAGGCAAAGCCACTAACATCGCCGCCAGGCCACCCCAGAAGTCGTGAGTCAGCGAGTATGGTGAACGAGGGCTATCCGAAGAGTTGGGGCTCACCTGATCGGCTTGAGACGCGGTGGCAACCGCAGGTTCGGTCGTGGGCATTGAACCGAAGATCCAGAAACAGAATTCTAGATACTACGCTCTATTCGCCTAACGTACCAAAAAACAAGCTGGATGGAGAGGATTAGTATTTACTTCCGCAGAAAGAGAGCGACTGCCAACACGAAGGTCAACCCCTCACAAAGGGAAGCGCACGTCGTGAACCGCTTCGCAGGCTTGAAACGCGCCACGATGCGACTCAGGATCATAATCGCCAGCACGAAAGGCGAAAACAGGATGCGCCATTGAGAAAGCTCAACCAGGAAGTTGTCTTTGCCATGAGGGCCGATGGCAAGCAAGCCAAGACAAATCGGAATCGTAACGCTTACGATAAGAAGCACTTTGGAGTAGGTGGTTGAGATGCTCTCGTATTGCGAAAGCAGGCGGAGCAGAAAGAACGTGGGAACCAGTAGCAGGGACAGAATCCCGAGCGCCAGGATGAGATCTCCAAAAGCAGACATGCCCCCACTGATATCCTGCTGGTGCCGCAACTCCCACACGTATCGTGCCAGAAACCATAAGCCGCCCAGCACGATCACTGCCGCGTAGCCGGCGGCGATCATCCATGCTTGTGTTCGCGCTGAGAGATTCATTCCGCGATTCTAGCCTGAGCCTGGCGGAAGAAAAACACCCGCGTGTGACGAAAGGAATGTAACGAGGGAGTCAACATGCCGCCCACAGCCGCTATTCCAGCCAGGTGAAGTTCATGCCGGTCATCTTGCGCAGCTTGCGGAGATCCTCCTCCGTGGCGCACCCGATAATGCAGTCCTGACCTTTGAGATCGAAGTAGGTGTATCGACGCGCGCCATTCTGACCAGCCAACAAGGCGCAGAATTTGGAAAGAATCTCCGGGTCAATCCAGTCATCTTTCACGCGGGCGTGCCATTCGATTGTTTCCCCGTGGAGTTCGAACGCGACCCAGGCATCACCGTTGTCGTGGTCAACATGGTCCCGAATGTTCTGGATAGGAAGCTCCCCCTGAGAGAGGTCGCGCATACGTTCCGCGATGTGCGCATACGATCCGGTGCCTTCAATCGATTCTGTATCGAGATGGAAGAGATTGTTAGAGAGCGGCGCGCCTTTCGGGTCTTCGCCCGCCATACTGATGATCGCGCCCACGTAGGGACGTTCCTCGAACTTGCTGCGCGAAAATTCCTGCAGCAGCGTTTCCACCGAAAATCCTGGATTGAGCCGAATGTTGCATCCCTCAAGGTTCTGAAGTTGCTGCTCGAGCGAAATATGCGGCTTCGGAATCAGGCGAGAGAAGAAACTCATGCGGTATGCCCAGTCTATCAGCCTAAAACTGAAATTACTTAGGGGGGAGTCCGGAAGATTTCGCCTCCCGAAACAAGTCGGTGTCAGCATTACCGAAGTTCACATGGGATGAGATGCCCGACGCTTCAGCTTCAATCCTCGGCGCTGACCCTATAAACTAGAAGGATCGAGGCAGCTATTCATGGCCAGCACTACTGAAACCGTTTTGCGTCCTATTTGTGCCGCTCCGCGGCTGGAAAATGTCCGCTACGCCATTCGTGATCTCGCGGTTCTTGCCGACGAAGTCGCAAAGACCGGCAAGAAGATCCTGCCGCTGAATATCGGCGATCCGCTGAAGTTCGACTTTGCCACTCCGCCTCATCTCATCGAAGCCGTGACCCGGGCGATGCGCGACGGCAAGAACGGCTACGCCGCCTCTTCGGGTGTACCAGAGGCACTTCAGGCGATCCGTGGCGAGGCCGAGCGCAAGGGCATTCGCAATGTCCAAGACGTATTTGTCACCAGTGGTGTCAGCGAGTGCGTGGACATCTGCCTCGCGTCTCTGCTCGGCGCAGGCGAGACCGTCCTGACACCGAGCCCTGAATATCCTCTTTATTCCGCCGTACTTTGTAAGATCGAAGCGCCGCTTTGCCCATATGACCTGGACGAAGAAAACGGCTGGGCGCCGGATATCGAACTGATCGAATCGAAGATCACTCCGAAAACTCGCGGCATCGTCGTCATCAATCCCAACAATCCGACGGGCGCGCTGTATTCGAAAGACACGCTGCTGAAGATCATCGATCTTGCGCGCCGCCACAACCTGGTCATCTTCGCCGATGAGATTTACGACAAACTCGTTTTCGATACCAAGCCGCATATTCCGCTGGCCTCCCTGGCAAGCGACGTCTGCATCGTGACCTTCGGTGGGTTGTCAAAGTCGTATCTCGCTCCGGGATGGCGAGTCGGTTGGGGAATCGTGAGCGGCGATGCTGCCTGCGCCAAACCTTATGTCGATGGCATCAACAAGCTCTTGCGTTCGCGACTATGCGCGAGCCACCCGATGCAATGGGCGATCAAGCCGGCGCTCGAAGGTTCCCAGGATCATTTGAAAGAATTGAACGCCAAATTGAAACGGCGTCGCGACATCACCACCGACTGGGCGAAGCGCGATCCGCGCGTGAGTTGTGTCGCTCCGGAAGGCGCATTTTATGCATTTCCCAAACTCAACATCCCCGAAGACGACTTTTCATTCGTCAAGAAACTGCTCAGCGATAAAGCTGTCCTGGTCGTCCATGGCAGCGGCTTCGGACAGAAACCGGGAACCAGGCACTTCCGGTCTGTTTTTCTCCCCGACGAGGAAACGCTGAAGAAGGCTTATGCTGCGATTTCCGAGTTTATGGACGAGAATTACAAGTAGTCTGTCAGTCGATCAGTCTGTCAGCCACAATGGGATCCGCCAGCGAACTGGAGTATCAAGTATTGCTATGCCGTGATCTGACGTACTTCAACCAGGAGCAATATGCCCTGTTGGAAGAGAGAACGAAAGAGGTCAAGCGCATGATCGCTTCGTTCGCACATAAGCTCAACGTCTCTCGAGGTCGCAAACAACCGCAACCAGAGACTGACAAACTGACCGACTGAGAGACTTCTTGATCGACATCCACTGCCACATTCTTCCTGAGGTTGACGACGGTTCGCAGTCGTGGGAAACCTCCGTGAAAATGTGCGAGATGGCCCGCGCAGACGGCATCGAGCACATCGTGGCTTCGCCTCATTCGAACGATCAATACCTCTACGACCGGCCTTACCTGCAAACCCTGATCGACGAGCTTGCGAAGCGAATTGGTGGATGCCCTCGACTCTCGCTTGGCTGCGACTTTCATTTCAGTTATGACAACATCACTGACGCTCTTGAAAAGCCCGGTCAGTTCACGATCGGCAATACGCCGTATCTCCTGGTCGAATTCAGCGACTATTCCCTGCCTCCGACCGTCGATGAAAATCTGGCAAAGTTGATCAATATCGGATTGAAACCGATCATCACCCATCCCGAGCGAAATCCTCTGCTGCAGCGCAAAAAGGAACGCGTGCTCGAATGGGTTCGCGGAGGCTGCGTCGTCCAGGTTACCGGCAGTGCACTCACCGGACGCTGGGGTCGAACGGCGCAGTCGGTGGCGCACTGGTTATTCGAGCAGCAAGCCGTACACGTTCTGGCGAGCGATGGTCACGATCTTGATTCGCGCAAGCCGGTCTTGAAGAAAGCACGGGAAGCCGCCGTAGAGATTGCCGGTGAAACCGTGGCTGACGGCCTGGTTACCCTGAATCCGCAGGCGATTGTTAGCGGCGAGGCAATCCCGTACTTTCCCAGGATCTGATTCTCCGAACAAAAAGATAACCCCTCCCATTTAGGGAGGGGTATCTGGGATTCGGAACGAAATTAGACCCGAGCGACGTTGGCCGCCTGGTAGCCCTTGGGACCCTTTAGCAGATCAAATTCCACGGTCTCGCCTTCGTTCAAGGAACGGTAGCCGTTCTCCTGGATGGCTGAGTAGTGGACAAAAACGTCCTCCCCCGTCGAACGCTGAATGAAGCCATACCCCTTGGCTCCATTGAACCATTTCACAGTACCTTTCTCTCTCACAACCTTTACTCCTTTCGCCTCTGCAATAAGTTTCTCGGACCCCTGTGCGCGCGTCCCTCGCCACGCGTACCGGGACTTCAAGGTGCCAGGTTTATGTCGGATCCGAAGCCGGTCCCTGCCAATGAAAAGGCTCTCCATTGCCGCCGAAAAGATTTCCGCAGCAACCAGAGAGCCTGAATCTTTTGCCTGATGCGACCACGCAATACCGAAACATCCACCCAAGTTCGCTGGCCTTAACCAGCAAGTTAGCTGACCCAAAATCGGGGCAGCAAGCAAGGGATAATATTCAGAGACTTACCTTGTTGGCAAGGATATTCCGCAGCGGAACGTAACTCTCGGTTCACCGTGGGAAAACAGAACCACTAAGGGAATTGCGGACTTAATACGCACCTATCGAAAGATAGTCATTTGCCGGCTTCGACTTCCAGGGTCACCAGATCACCGTCCGAACGCCCACCGGGTTTATAGTTCACCAGCACCTTTTTGCCCCGCCACCCGCATGAGAATTCGTCCGCTCCCATCACCATCAGCTTGTGGTAGTCGTCGGTGCGCAATCTCATCAACTTGCCGGCCTTGCGCACGGTCACAATCGCCACCGGATCGCGCGTGCAATCGACGGATTCAAGTTCGGCATACGTGTAGAGCGTCTTGCGAGTATCAGCCTTTTCGTCCGGTGCAGCCGACTCGGCCGGCTTCATGTCCGCCGGAACCTGCCATTGTGGAGCGGTTGGATCCATAACGCCGCGGGCACGGGCCTGTTGTTTTTGGGCGTCAGCCAGGCGCTCGGCTTTCAACTCCGCCAGATTTTGATTGGCATTGTCGCGAATTTTGGGATCCGTGCTGAGTTCCAGCCGCCTTAGGATGCCTTCGGCATCGTCCCAAACATGAGCCTGCAAATAAATGTGAGCCAGGTTGGCCTGGTAGATCTCGGCGCTCGGATTGAGTTCAATCGCCTTCTTCTCCGCCTGGATGCCAAGGTCGTACTTGCGATCCGCTGCCAGCGCGAATGCCAGCAGGTTGTAGGCATCCGCCAGGCTCGGATCAAGTTGGATCGCAGCCTCCAACTCCCGGCGCATTGCGATCGCATCCCGTGGCGCGGCGCCGGTCTTCAGCACCTCGCGATTCATTAGATAGGCGACCAGATAGTGCAACTGGGCATCATTGTTGTTCACGGCCAAGGCATTCTGGAATGCTTGTCTGGCCTGATCGTAGTGTTCGTTGCGGAGGTACCAGTAGCCGAGCCCGCGATTGGCGATCTCATTTCCTTGGTCGGCCTTTAAGACCGCCTGAAATTCTCCCAAGGCTTGCTGGTTGTAGTCGCTCGAGTGCGCATGCATGTCGGCCAAGGTCGCCTGCGCATCGAAATCGCTGATTTTCTTCGTGACGAATGGTTGGCTGCCCGGCTCTGGCATGGCCATGTGACCGGGAACTGGGTTCGAAGCCAAGTAGGCCCGCAGATTCTTCTCGAAAGTCGCCGCATCCACTCCAAACGCCTGTTGGATCGCATCCGGTATCGGCACATGCTGAATTTGAGCCAGATGCAGATACTTGAACGCGTCCGCCAGGTGATCGTTTGACATCAAGTAGTGAACCGCCAGCCACGACTCGGCATAAAACATCGAGCGCCGATCGCTCTCGTTGTAGTCATCGGAGTCGTGCTGCACGGTGAACAGCGCTGTGATCGGCATCCATTGCGAACTCGTCAGCATTGCGGCATATTGCGGCGGAATCCCTCCGTATTGCACCTGGTTGCCAACGATCTGCAGCGTGGAAAAGTACTCCGCAAAACCTTCTTCAAACCACAGCGGCATCACGGGAAAGTTACTGCGCAGCAGCGAGTGAGCGTATTCGTGACAGATGGTGCCGAAAGGATCGGCCGACGACATCTCGATCCCAATAAAATTCCGATCGTCTGCGGCCTGGAAGAACCCGGTCAGGCTGACCGGCTTGCCCTTCCACATCGGAACGTAATGCATGAATTCGTCCTGCGACCGAAACGCCACGATATCGAGCGGCACGGGTGAATTCAGCTTGTCGCGGCGGAACATACTTGCGAACACGCTGCGCATCAGCTCGAAACGCTGCAGTACAGACTCTGCCTGCTTTTGGCTGCCGTCAGTCACTACCTTGAAATGCTGCGAGTGAACCTCGATCCATTGCGTCGCGGCGAAGACAGGCGAGGAGACAAAAACCGAGAGTAGAACAGCGGCACAGGCGAGGGAAAATGATCGGCGGCCCATGGGTTCCTCAACCACTCAGATGCTAGCACGAAGCCATAGCGGATTGGCGGTGCCGCACGGAGGGTGACGGACAAAAAACGGCCCTCCGATGGGGACTCGGAAGGCCAGCGTTTTTTACGGGGTTGAAGAACCTAATGCGCCAGACCGGTCAGCGAGCTCGATAGGGATGCCGCCGGCCCAACGTCTTATCCATTTGCATCCCGTAGGCCACTCGTAAGTGGCGCAATTTCAGATGGATGAAAGCCCTGTGGATTATCGGTCCATGTAATTTCTTCTGTCGGTGTGTAAACCCATCATTCTCCTCATCGGCCCTCCAATCGACGGCGTGTCCATGCTGCGTGTCCAGCAACAACGGCATCCTCATCCTGCTCGAGCGTCCTCAAAAGAGGAACGAACCTTCGATCACCGCTATCACCCATGGCCACGACAGCATTGCGTCGGATCCCCGTCCTCTTCGCCCTCTTCACCGGGGAACCACGGAACGTCCGCCGAAATTCTTCTTCTGATATCGTCGCCAGCCATTCGAGATCAGGATTCACCAGGCTGGTGTGGGGCGGACATTCTGGTCCCCCAAGGCGAGGTTGAAACTCCGGCGCATTCGTGACCGCCGCTTCCCGGTTCCACGGGCACACATCCTGGCAGATGTCGCAGCCGAAGATGTGGCGGCCCATTTTATCGCGAAGCTCTTCCGGAATCTCGCCACGCTTTTCGATCGTCAGGTACGAGATGCATCTGGTCGCGTCGAGCTTATAGGCTTCAATGAACGCATTGGTCGGACATGCGTCAAGGCACCGGGTGCAGGTTCCACAGCGATCAGGCGGTGGAAGGTCGGGCTGTAGTTCGAGTGAAGTAAGGATGACCCCCAGAAATAACCACGAACCCAACTGCTGATTGATAATGCAGGTGTTCTTTGCGATCCAGCCGATCCCGGCGTATTTCGCCATCACTCGTTCGATCACAGGCCCGGTATCGACATAGGACCAGAATCTGACCTCTGCCTGCACTTCGCTTTGAATGCTGTTCTCGAGTTGACGCAGCTTGGGAAGGATTACCTCATGATAGTCACGTTGTCCCCAGGCGTAGCGCGAAATCCATCCCTTCGTGGAATCGTGGAATTCGGTGGAATAGGGTTGGGCGGTGTTGTAGTTCAGCGCGCACACGATCACTGATTTCGCCCATGGTGCCGCGACGCGGATCGAACTGCGCTTCAGTTCCCCGCTCTCGGTGCGGTTTTCGAGATATCGCATCTCGCCGTGACGCTGTTCGCCAATCCATTGCGGAAAGTAGTCGAGTTCGCCGAACTCCTGCACTGGCGCGATGCCTGCCCGGTCGAAGCCGAGATCGAGAGCGGAGCGCTTGATGAAGGCGGAGATGTGGGTGAGGCCGGTCACTGAAGCTATTATCTACGGGCGTGTTCCAGGGTGCAGTTAAACCATATTCTTATCGAAGTCTGAGGTTGTCCACTGTTTCAACCGTCCGCTGTCCACAGGCTCGTGGCCACTTTCTGACTCCCATTTACAATCCTCTCATGGGCCGCATCCACGTTCTCTCCGAGAATGTCGCCAACAAAATCGCCGCCGGCGAAGTGGTAGAGCGCCCTGCTTCGGTTGTCAAAGAGCTTCTCGAAAATTCACTCGACGCCGGATCCAAACGCATTCGCCTGAACGTGGAAGCTGGAGGCAAGAAGCTGATTCAGATCATCGACGATGGCTGCGGCATGGTCCGCGACGACGCTCTGCTCGCTTTCGAGCGACACGCGACTTCGAAGATTCGTAACGCCGAAGATCTTCTTACCATCGGCACACTTGGCTTCCGCGGCGAGGCGTTGCCGTCAATTGCTTCGGTTTCCCGACTGCGCCTCGAGACCCACGCTCCTGAAGATTCCGCGGGAACGATAGTCGAAATTAATGGCGGCAAGATCCAGACGGTCGAGGAAGCCGGTCTGCCGTTGGGAACCTCAATCACCGTTCGCGACCTCTTCTACAACGTCCCCGCGCGCCGCAAGTTCCTGAAGTCGGAGTCGACGGAACTCTCGCACATCGCATCGCTGGTCACGCACTATGCGCTGGCGCATCCGGAGATGCACTTCGAACTGCACTCGGCCACCAACGCCATGCTCATCGCGCCGCCCGTTGCCGATCATTCGCAGCGCATCTATCAGATCTTCGGCAAAGAGACTCTCGACCAATTGTTATCCGTTGCGGCACAACTTCCACTTGAACGCGTTGGACTGCCGCAGCCTCCGCCGTGGCTTCGAAAGACAGCGCAAGAAGAAAACGAACCGCCCGCCGAACCTGGCGAGCTGCGCCTCTACGGCTTCGTCTCGAAGCCTGAGATTCAGAAGCTCAACCGCAACTCCATCTTTATCTTTATTAATGGACGCCTGATCCGCGACCGCCTCATCCAGCACGCGATGACCGAGGCATATCGCAACATCATGCCGCCGTCGGTCTTTCCCGTCGTTCTTCTTTTCATGGAAATGCCGACCACCGAGGTGGACGTTAACGTACATCCCTCAAAGGTGGAAGTTCGTTTCCGGCAGCAATCGACCGTGCACGATTTCGTTCGCGACTCGATCCGCGCCGCATTGATGAAGGCACGCCCCATCCCGCAGTTCGCGGCCGAGATTCACGCGTCCCCGAAGGCCAGTCCGGCATTTATGCAGCCGGCTGCCGCCGCAGTCGCAACCGAAAACGACGACCTTGGAATCACAGCGGCCGACGCAGCCTTTGCGCTTCGTGCCAAATCAGATCCGGTCTTCAACCCCGGACTTGGATTCAATCACGAGCAGGCAATCCGAATTGATGCGAACGCCGCAATCCCGGTCGCCCGCTTCGCACCGCAAACCTTCGGCAGTCACATCGTCACCGCCGGAGCCGACACCTGCTCGCCGGCAATCGACGATGCTGAACCAGTCGCGGCATCCCCCGATTCATCATCCGAAGACACGCTACTGCTCGCCACACTCAGACCCCTCGGTCAGATTCGCGACTCGTTCATTCTCGCCGTCAATCACGAAGGGCTCTGGATCATCGATCAGCACGTTGCGCACGAGCGTGTGCTGTTCGAGAAAGTCCTGCGTCAGCGTTCCGCCGAAAAGGTCGAAAGCCAGCGCTTGCTGATGCCGCTCATTATCGAATTGACGCCGGGGCAGCAGGCCGTCTTTCTCGAGCTCAGCGACGAGCTACATCGCAACGGATTCGAAGTCGAGCCTTTCGGTTCCCGCACCATCGCTATCAAGACCGCGCCTGCCGGAGTCGAAGCCACGCAGATCGAGCACATGCTGTACGAAATCCTCGATCAATTCGAACGCGAGGAGCAGGTGCTGAACATGGAAGTGATTCGCGCGCGCATTGCGGCGTCGATCGCCTGCCACGCCGCCATCAAGGTCAACATGCCGCTCGAGCAGAACAAGATGGAGTGGCTGCTCAAGGAGCTCGCGAAAACGGACGCACCCATGAGCTGCCCGCACGGACGGCCTGTCGTGTTACGTTATTCATTGAAGGATATTCAAAAGGCTTTCAAGCGGATTTGAGCGGCAGAATTGCCGGCCACACACGAAATGACTCAGCAGGAACTTCAGGAATTGCGGCAAGAGAAGTGGCACATCGGCGGGCAGCCGATCCGCACGCTCGAAGACGCCCGCTCGTTCCTTGAATCGGTTGGGTTTGCGCCGATGTTTCCGCCGCAAAAGCCTCTGCTGATGCCCACATTCATCGGTGCTTATGCTGGGACAGATCAAGGCCTTCCTACCTGGCAGAAGGCCTACGCCGATCCGCGCGCGAAAGACGCGACCGAGCTGATGGTTCGGTTGCTGAGGGAACGCTCTGCCTATGAAGCCAGCTACTTCGGCGAAGAAAACAACTTCCTGATCGCAGCGTCTGTCTTTCCGTACTTCTATGCGCTGGTCGGCGATCGCAATCCCCGCAGCATGCCGAAGCCCGGCACTCGTTCCGACTACTCCACGCTTGCGCGCGACGTTTTCAACGCGCTCCACAAGCATGGCGCGATGTCGAAGCAACAGCTCGCCGACCGGCTCGGCGGGTCACTTTCCGACTCTGCTCTCGATCGCGCCCTGCATGATCTAAGGACACGCCTGCGCATCACTCGCGTCGACTATCGCACGGAAGAAGGCACCTTCTGGGATGTGCTCTACCGCTGGTCACCTGACGCCGTGAGAGAGGGCATCGAAATCTCCGTCCCCGAGGCACTGTCAGCCTTGGTCTCGAAATATGTGGATGCCGTAGTCGCCGCTGAACCCGCCGAGATCGAAGAGTTCTTTTCACAGATGGTTCCACGCGCCAAGGTTCGCGACGCGATGAATGCCCTGCTCGCCGCTCGCGAGTTCACTATGACGCATGTCGGTAATCGCTCCATGCTCACGGTCGCCGCGCGGCTGAAAGCCGCTGAGCAACTGGCGCATCAGCGTTCGCAGCCAATCGCCCGCCGTCCCCGCCCCGGAGTTCGCGCGAAATGACCGAGCCTCACAACAAGCTCATTATCGCCATCGATGGCCCCGCCGGCGCCGGCAAAAGCACCATCGCCCAACACCTTGCTCGCAAGCTTGGCTACGTGAATCTTGAAACGGGAGCGATGTATCGCGCCTTGGGTGTTAAGGCGCTTGAGTCCGGCGTTCCGCTCGACGACGAAGCGAAGCTCTACGATCTCGCACAGTGCTCCACCATCGCGCTCGATCCCACACCTCTCGGCAATCGCGTTCTGCTCGATGGACGGGATGTTTCCCTGCGCATCCGCGACATCGACGTCAGCGACGCCGCGTCGCGCGTTTCCGTTCATCCCCGTGTGCGCGAATGGATGGTGGCACATCAGCGCGAGATGGGCAAACTCGGCGGCGTGATCATGGAAGGCCGCGACATCGGCACGAAAGTGTTTCCCGGCGCTGACGTGAAAATCTTCCTCGATGCCAAGCTCGACGTTCGCGCACAACGACGAGTCACGCAAGTCTCCGCCGGAGATGATCCTTCGCAGGCCAAGAAGATCGCCGAACAAATGGCCCAGCGCGACCGGCGTGACTCTACCCGCGCCGAGTCACCATTGGTGCCGGCGCAAGACGCGGTCATCGTTGATTCCTCCAACATGAATGTCGACGAAGTGACTCAACGCATCGAAGAGATCGTCGAGCAGCGGCTTAAAAGCCATTCCGCCGGAGCCGGCCAGATTCGATGAGCACGACCCACCAATCCACCGCCGTGGTGATGCTCGGTAAGCCCGTCGCCGACGAAATCAATGCACGGCTGTCGCAGCAAGTGCCGGAGTTCACCGCGAAACACAAGCTGGTCCCCAATCTCGCCATCGTCCAGGTCGGACACAACGCCGCCTCTGAACGCTACATCAAGAAGAAGATCGAAGCCTGCGCCAAGCTGCAGATGAAAGCCGAGCTCAGGGCGTTTCCCGAAGCAATTTCCGCTGACGGCCTCAAAGAAGAAGTCACTCGTCTCTGCCACTCAAGCGACGTGCACGGCTTGCTCGTTCAACTCCCTCTGCCCCGCGAGATCGAAGAACACTACACCGCTGGCACCAACAAGTTCGACATCTTCGACGTGATTCCCGCGGAGAAAGACGTGGATGGCGTAGGTCACGATGCCATTGCGTCGCTCTATCGCGCCCAGCCCGATCGCATGATCATGCTACCCGGAACCGCGCTGGCTGTCCGCCGCATCATGGCGTTTTACAAGGTCGCGACCGAGGGCAAGACCGCCATCATCGTCGGCCGCAACGACATCACTTCCAAGCCCATGATGCTGATGCTCGGCGGACGCATGTGTAACGCCGCCGCCATCTGGGTTCACCGCCATGTCGCCATGGAAGACCAGAAAAAGCTGATACGCCAGGCCGACATCGTCATCACCGCTGTCGGCAGTGCCGCCTACCGGATCACCGCCGACATGGTGAAGTCCGGCGCGGCGATCTTCGACGTCGCCACCCGCGTCGACTCCCACGGCAAACTCCACGGCGACGTCGACTTCGAAGCGGTCCAGCACATCGCGTCAGCCATTACGCCCGTTCCCCGTGGAGTCGGTCCCGTCACCGTCGCCGCTCTCACCGAGAATCTGTTCCGTGCCGCAAGGTTCGCGGCCGGCGTTGGCGAGTACGGCTACACGTTCTAGGCCGGCTTCAGCCCCAGGCCCGGCCCGGTGGGCAGAATCAGCTTCCCCTGCTCCACCTTCACGCCTTCATACGGATCATTCCCGATCAGTAAATTCCCGTCGAGATCGGCATAATCCACCAGTGGTGATAGCTGCGCCGCCGCTGTCACCGTGCACGAACTCGACACCATGCAACCCAGCATGGTCTTCATACCCAGCGACTTCGCAATCACCAGCATCTTGTACGCATTTCGGATCCCGCCCGCCTTATCGAGTTTGATGTTCACTCCGTCGTAGCCCGCTTCCTTGCACTTGATCACATCCGGCGGACGCTCGCACGCCTCGTCGGCGATGATCGGCATGTTCACTCGCTCGCGCACCCATTTCACGTCCTCGTAGCGATCGGCGGGCATTGGCTGTTCCATGAACTGCACGCCCTTGGTTGATAGCCAATTGATCTTCCGCACCGCCTCCTCGCGATTCGTCCAACCCTCGTTGGCATCCACGCGCAGAGGTTTGTCAGTCGCGCTGCGGACCGAATCGATCATCTGTTCGTCCGTGTCCAGGCCCACCTTGATCTTCAATACCGGAAACGCATCCGCTTCTTTGATCTTCTGCCGCACCACATCGGGCTTGTCCATGCCGATTGAAAACGTCGTGATCGGTGCATCATGCGGATCAAGCCCGAACATCTGGTAGATCGGCTGGTTCGTCTTCTTGCCAATCCAGTCCATCAACGCGATATCGATCGCCGCCTTGCCCGCCCACTCTCCCGAAACCCGCTTCCAGATTTCGTTTTCCAGCTTCTCGATGTACAGCGGATCGGTCGAGATCAGCAGTTCCATCACCGACTGCACAGCCTTCTGCGCCGACTGCGCGTCTTCCTTGTAACGAATGATCGGCGCCCCTTCTCCGTACCCGGTGATCCCGTCACGCGTGTAGCGAACATGCAGCGTGTCGCGATAGTCGCTCGACGACATGGTTGTGGTCCATGTATGCCGAAGTTTCAGCCGTTTGATCTCGGTCTCAACTTTCGCTGGACCTTCCGCTTGCGGTAGCGCCAGTGATTCCAAAGGAAGTGAAGCCGCGGCGCCGAGTGCGCCGGCGGTCTTCAACCATTCGCGTCGATTCATTATTTCGGTCTCCTGCACGCCACGAGCAGCTTGGTCCACGGTTGGTCGTCGAGCTTGCTGATCTGCACCATGGGATGATCGTGCGTGGTGTCGTGTATGAATTCTCCGTTGCCGATATACATTCCGGTATGCGTGATTTTCTCCGCCGACCCGCCGAAGTACAGCAGATCCCCCGGCTTCAGATCTTTGCGATCAACCGCAGCCACTCCATTCCAGGCTGCCTGGATGTCGGCGTCGCGCGGCATCAGCACGCCATGCTCGCGCATTAACATTTGCGTGAATCCCGAGCAATCGTACCCAAAACTCGAAGTCCCACCCCAGGTATAAGTCACGCCCAGAAACTTCTTCCCCAGCGCGATCATTTCGTCGATGGTCAGCGGTTTGGCTGGCCGTTCTTGTGTGTCGCCGGTCTGGATCCAAGCCTCCCGCCCATCCACCAGTCGAATCTTGTGCCAGCGCTTTCCTTCCACGCCGGTTTCTTCCAGAGCGGTTTCAAACGGCAGCGTCAGCAGCGGAGCGTGCGCGGTGACATCGGTTTCGCGATAGACATTCGCCCCTCGGTTCGCGACCACGATCACGTGCTTGTCCTTGCCCGCGTAATTCTCTTTTGTATCCAGCGGCAGAAAAAGATTGCGCTGCACCCAACCTGGATAGTCGTCCGGGGTTTTTATATAGATCCAGCCCTCCGGCGCGGTCGCCTGGTCCTTCGGCGGAGCCTGCTGCTGCACGGTGGTCCCGTAAATTGCCTGCGATACGACGTCCGCATCCACGCTGGGCGCCGAATACATCGGGATGACCGGTTGCGCGGCCACCCATCGCATCTGCCCTATGCCGAAAGCGCTGAACAGCAGCAGAAATACGGAAAGACAGAAGAAACGGTGAAATCTCATGAGGGTCCCGGAAACGAGATTAGCCGCTTCTGGCGTAACCCCGCAAGTCTTAACGGCACGAATAGGCCGATTCCCTCGAAACCTAAAAAGCTCGTTATACGATACAATATTCAGGCACGGACAATTCATCTCTTGCAAGTGAAAAGCCCGGCTTCCTCGCCGGGCTTGCTTTTGTTCCGCCAACTGCGGAATCAGTTCAGCGACCCTCAACCAGCGCGATAAGCTGGAACCTCTTCCCCTGGTCGCAGAAACTCAAACTTTGCTGCCGGAGCCTGTTCTCCAACCATTCGCGCGATTCGTTCCAGGTCTTCCTTCGACCACCCCACCGACGAGATTTCGATTTTTGCGTCTTCCGCCACGTAGAACACCGTCGGTACATTGGTGATGCCATACGCATTCGAGGCCGGATAGCTCCGCGGATCGTCGAGCGCGATCGGAAACGTGATTCCGTACTCGCGCGCGAATTTCGCCGTATCTTCCCTTGAATTCTGCGAAATACCTAAAATCGCCACGCTCTTGCCCTTTGCGGCCTGGTGGATGCGCTCGAGATACGGAAACGCAAACTGGCAAACTGGGCACGATATCTTGAAAAATGCCAACACCGCTGGACCCTCGCGCAACCAGTCCGCCAGGGAAAAGTTTCCACCCGCCACCAGGGGCAGCGAAAAGAACGGGGCCGATTTTCCGGCTTCAAGAGCAGCCATCACAACCTCCATTACCTGCTTGGATATCACAGAAGCTCGAAATGGCGCAGTATCTTGCGGGCAAGTCCCGTCAGGGCCATTTTCTTCAGCGCCGAATTCCGCACCCAGCGCCCGTTTTCGCCGGTCTCGACTCCGGCATGAACCGCCACCTGGAAATCCGTATCGAGGATCGAATGTTTCATTCGCGCCAGAGGTTCTTTCGCGCAAGTTCCACCAGCCTGCGGCAGCTCCCACATCCCCGCCATCAAGCTCGCGTCCCTGGACCTCTGTACCATCCATACGCTTCCGTTCGCACGCACCAGTGCATACCCGACCGGCACAATCTTGCGCACTTCTTTCTGGCGGCGTGGATGCGCACCTCGCGTCTTGCACAGCGTCATTACCGGACACTCCAGACATCGGGGATCTCGTGGCGAACAAACCGTCGCACCCAGCTCCATCATCGCCTGGTTGAAATCGCCCGGACGATTCGGACTCAGCAATCCATCAGCGAGGTGCCAGACCTCCCTGCCCTCCAATTCCGAATTCCCCGTCATTCGTTGCAAAACGCGCTCCACATTACCGTCTACCACCGCCGCTCGCCCGCCGAACGCGATACTGGCAATCGCCGCCGCCGTATAACGGCCAATCCCCGGCAATTCGCGCAGTTCTTCAACGGTCTCCGGAAACTTCCCCGCCCTCTCGAACGCCACCACTTTCGCTGCCGCGTGCATGTGTCTGGCCCTGCGGTAGTAACCCAGCCCGCTCCACGCCGCCAGCACCGACTGTTCCCTCGCTCGCGCTAAATGACGCACATCGGGAAATCTCTCCAAAAATCGGCGATAATGATCCAGCACTGCATTCACCCTCGTCTGTTGCAACATGATTTCCGAAACCCATATCCGATATGGATCCTTTGTCTTCCGCCACGGCAAGTCGCGTCGGTGCGCGTCATACCATTGCAGCAGCCTGTTTCGAAACGTATCGCGGACGTTTGCCTCGAGGAGTTGACCAGAGTTCATGCCGGGTTGTTTCGCATTCTACCGGAGGCGAAGAGCAAGTTCCGCCACTGTGCCCGTTCAATTACAACTTTGTAACGTGGAACGTGTTCTAATTGCCTCGGAGGCAGAGGGATTTCGCGTGTGGCGTTTGGGCCCAATCTTGTTCCTCTGCGCCTTGCTTGCGGGCTGCGGCGGAAGAGGAATGACTGGAGCCGGAACCACCGATACTCCGCCCTCCTCGTCGCCCGTGACCACCACGTCCTCGAACCCTGCGCCTTCCGTGCCCGCTCCAATTTCTAACGGATCCACGCCAACGCAAATCACGGTCGGCGCCGGACAAAACGTGTCTGGCGTCGACATCACAGTTACTGCGCCAACGTCTTCGCAGGTCCCCAATGCTGAAGATCTCGGCGTAAATGCTGTTTCAGGACTGGGCATGGCTGCCAATACTGGTGGAACCATCCATCGCGGCAGCACTATGCGCGTTCTGTTGTTCGGCCCCGGACTCGGTAGCGGAGTAAAGATCGTCGTCGCCGGTCCTGCCGACATTACCGTCAGCAACATGCAGTCGATTCAAGCCACCGATAACACGCCCGGTCTCGCTTTTGTTGCTTCGGTTTCGGCCGGCGCCGCACTCGGTGCGCGGACCGTCTACGTGCGTAACAGCAACGGCGACATGACTGCCTTCACCGGCGGGCTGGAGGTCGTGCCGTGAAACGCGCCCTCGCTCTGATGTTCCTGTTTTGCGTTGCCGTCGCTGCCGCCACCACGGTCAAGCCGATGAGCATCGAAGACCTCACTTCCGCCTCGAGCATGATCGTGGAAGGTCAGGCCACGCAGTCGTGGTCCGCATGGAATCCGCAGCACACGCTCATTTACACCTTCACCCGCGTCCAGGTATCGAAAACGTTAAAAGGAAATTCCGCCGACACAATCCTGATCAAGCAATTGGGAGGTAGCGCCGAAGGATACACCCAGAAAGTTGCCGGCGTTAATCCTCTGCGCACGGGCGACGCCTCAGTCCTGTTCCTGCGGTCGAGTGAAGCGCGCGACGGCACCATGGTCATCGTCGGATTGATGCAGGGCAACTTCCGCATCGAACGCGAATCGGCCAGCGGCGCGACCGTCGTCAATAACGGTGTCTCAGATGTTCATCAGTCATCGCAAACCGGAGTCACCGAATATCGCGGTGCGAAGCTGACCCTGCGGCAGTTGGAAGCGCGCGTACGCAAGGCGGCTACGAATGAATAGCCGCAAGCCGCTCTGGCTCGCGATCTTCGTCCTCTTCTGCGCCATTGCGCCGGCGTTCGCCTGGCTGCCCGAACTTACGGGGACAAAAGCACCGGCGCCCGATCGCTGGAACTTCGCCACCGGTTTCTCTGTCACCTGGAACCTGAACCCGAAGGCGAACAGCAATATCGTCGGAAGCCGTAGCGTTCACGACGTCATCGCCGCCGCTTTTGCCGCTTGGCAGGCCGCCCCTAACACCACACTGGGCGTCACCGAGGGCCCCATGACGAACGTCAGCTCCGAAGCTGCTTCTCCGGCGAGCATCAACCTCGTCTGCTTTGTCTGCACCGATGCCGACTTCTCCAAAGACAACACCACCCTCGCCGTCACCATCACCACCACCTCCGATGCCGCCGGACAAAGCGATGGCCACGGAGGAATCACCGCCTTCGCCGGACAGATCCTCAAAGCCGATATCATCTTCAATCCTGCTGTGCAATTCACCACTGACCCGGGCGGAGTCGGCGAAGACCTGCAAACCGTAGCCACCCACGAAGTCGGCCACTTCTTCGGACTCGGCCATTCCGCCATCGTGCGCGCCATCATGTTCCCCTTCGCCAGCGACATCCTCAGCTTGAGCTACGACGATGTTGCCGGTATCTCGACTCTCTATCCTAAGGAAACGCCCGATTTCCAGGCCGGAACGATTTCCGGCCACCTGCGCCTCAAGTCCGGCACCGGCGTGTTCGGAGCACACGTCTTCGCCGAATCCACCACGGCAACCGAGCCGCTCGGTCCGAACATCCGCAAGAGTCCGATTGGAATTTTGACCAGGACTGACGGCAGCTACACGATCGTCGGCCTGCCCGCCGACACTTATACCGTGACGATCGAGCCCCTTGACGGCCCAGTCACCAACTCCGACATCGATGGCTACCCCGGCGCATTCGGAAAAAGCGCCGTAGACACCGGTTTCACAACCCTTTGGTATTGAGAGAGAGCGGCTTGTCTTAGGGCACAGAATCGCTGTGTGCCACCATCACAAATCCCTTGGAAACCTGCTGCCAGACGCTGAGGGTGTGAATCGGCTGTGACGGTGCTGCTTGACTGCCTAACGTTCCCGTTAGCGATACCGTCGCCGTAACCACGAAATCGGCACCGGCGCTCTGCACCTGCACGTCGCTCACCGCGACCGACTGCAAATTCCATTGTTTCCAGCGATCCAGGCTGGCCGCGCGATCGCGCGCCCCGTCCGTCGAGCTCGAGGTGAACATCGGAGCCAGTCGCGGCTCCAGGTCCTTCCAGTTTTTCGTCTTGATGGCGTCCCAGAACTGCTTTTCCAGTTGCTCCCCGCCGGTGGCTCCTGCAAATCCGCTCTTCGGCTTTGAGTAGAGGGTGCACGACGACAAGACGAATAGGAGTACGGCCAACCCCACAACCGCACAGGCGCGCTTGAACATGCCGGGCATTCTATCGGAAGCTCACCGCCTAACAAAGACAGTTCAGCCCGGCGTCCGGAAACCCCCGTAAATAACGAAAGCCTTGCACATCGCAAGGCTCTCTGACTGGGCTGGTACTGAATGCTAACCGCTGACGACTAGCAGCCGCCACAGCCCCTGGGCTTGGGCGCGACCTCTCCCTTGTATTCGCTCAGCGGCACCGAAAACTTCTTCTCCGTCTGGTCGCGAAACACCGGCCCCGAATTGTACGTACAGAACGGATACAGCTTCCCGTCCGGCGTCGCATAGTGGATCAGGCACCGCTTCACCCGCGCTATGTCGTAGTTATACGAATCCATGAAGTGCATGCCCGCCACCATCAGCGTGCGATAGGTGAAAGTACCGTCCATGCCGTCGCGGCCATATTTCTTGTCAGTGAACCCCTGCACCGTCTGCAGGAATTTCTGAAAATCCAGCCCCGGAGGCGCAAACTGCGGCTTGAAATGCTTCTTTAGCGACGCCCATGCCTTCACGCCGCTGAACACCTTGAAGATCGACTTCCCCGTCTTGCGCGCGATCTCGTCCATATCCTGCAGCAGTCCCGGCAGGTCGAGGAAGCGTGTCGCCGGCACCGCTTTCTTCGACTTTTCATCGACAAACAAATACGTCCCGATCGAGCAATGCGGATGGCACGTCAGCGTCACTGTCTCGTCGCCCTTCATCGCCGAGATCAGCTTCGAGAACGGCGTCACCGCCGACAGCGGAAACCAGTCATGATATTTGTCCGTGATCCCCGTCTGATCCGCCACCGAGTGCGCCAGGTCCGCCAGCGTGAAGCGCTTCTGCTCCAACTCGCGTCGGTTGATTCGTCCCGTAAACGCCACCGGCTGGAAGCTGATCCCGCTCACGCAGTCGATGTTCTCGATTGCTACCCGCACGATGTCGCCGATCTGGTCGTCGTTGATGCCCTTCACGATTGTCGGCACGAATACGATCTTCAGCCCGGCCTTGCGCACGTTCTCGATCGCCTTCATCTTCACATCGAGCAACGCCTGCCCGCGCGTGCGCCGGTACACGTCGTCCGTCACGCCATCGAATTGCAGATACAGCGTCTGCAAGCCCGCCGCCTTGGATGCATGCGCAAACGCCTCATCGCCGAACATGATCCCGTTCGTCGCCGCCTGAATGTGCGAGAATCCCATCTCCCGCGCCATCGACAAAATCTCCAGCCACTGCGGATGGATCGTCGGCTCCCCGCCAGAGAACTGCACCACGCGTCCAGCCACCGGCTTCTCGTCGCGCAACGCCTGCAGCTGTTTGCGCACCAGCTCAAGCGACGGTTCGTAAACATATCCCGCCACATTGGCGTTCGCGAAGCACACCGGGCACGTTAGATTGCAGCGATTCGTCAAATCGACATTCGCCAGCCCCGTGTGCGAAGTGTGCATGCCGCACATGCCGCACTCATCCGGACACTTCGTCGCATTCGCCACCGCCGGGTTCGCAATGCCGCGGTTGTCGCCAAACACCCACTGCTCCATCTTCAGATACAGCGCCACGTCCGAGAACACGATGTCGCGGAAGGTCCCATGCTCGGCGCAGTTCTTTTCCATCACCACTTTGCCCTGGTCGGCGAAAATGTCCGCGCGAATCACCTTCCCGCACTCCGGGCATAACGATTCCGTTATCTTCGGCAAGCCCTTCGCGATCGGCTCGATCGGCGCACCTGTGTAGGTCGTCGTCGGCTGGATAACCTTGAAATCCGGCCGCAGCCCCGCGGCCCCTTCCACCCGCTTCCCAACAACTGGCGCAAACACCGATTCCGGCGTGAACGATTGCGTGCTCACTGTTCGACTCCTCTTGATGTAGCGCAGACACTTCGCCCGCGCCTCTTCATTCCAAATTGATTCCATTCCATTTAAGCAGTGCCCACGCCATACCCCAAAAATGGCTCAATGCCGATTTTCGCCACTCGCTGAATTGCGCCGCCAATCCGATTCGGAATTCGCCCAAACTTGCCGGTTAGTCACCCTTCAATGTGAGGCGGCTCACAAACAGTAACCAGTTTCCAGTAGCCAGTTTCGAGTACCGAGTTCTTGCCGACTCGTCTTCAACGATCCAGAAACTCATTGCTGGAAACCGGCCACTGGCTTACTGGCCACTGGATACTGGATACTGTTCTTATGAAAGCCATCCAGGTCTCCCAGCCCGGCCCGCCCGAGGCCATGCAGCTTGTCGACATCCCCACTCCCGAGCCGAAACCGAACGAGGCCCTCGTCAAGATCGCTGCCATCGGCGTCAACTTCATCGACGTCTATCATCGCGAGGGTCGCTACAAGCTGCCCATCCCCTTCACGCCCGGATCCGAGATGTCCGGCACCGTCACCAAGGTCGGCGCCGAAGTAAAAGATCTCAAGCCCGGCGATCGCGTCGCCCAAACCGGAGTCGTCGGCACCTACGCCGAGTACCAATCCGTCCCCGCCGACCGCCTGGTCAAGCTCCCCGATCACGTCGACTTCAAAACCGCCGCCGCGGCCATGCTCCAGGGTGCCACCATGCATTACCTCATGCGCAGCACCTACCCGCTCAAGGCCGGAGACACCGCGCTCGTCCACGCCGCCGCCGGAGGCATGGGCCTGCTGCTCACGCAATTCGGCAAAAGGATCGGCGCGCGCATCATCGGCACCGCCGGGTCCGACGAAAAAGTGAAGATGGCCAAACAGAACGGCGCCGACGACGTGATTAATTACTCAAATCACGATTTCGTCGCCGAAGTGAAGCGTCTTACCAACAATAAAGGTGTCGATGTCGTTTACGACGGCGTTGGCAAATCCACGTTCGAAGGCAGCCTTAACTGCCTCCGCCCCCGCGGATACATGGTTCTCTTCGGAGGAGCTAGTGGCGCCGTGCCGCCCTTCGATCCGCTCGTGCTCACCCAGAAAGGCTCGCTCTTCCTCACCCGCCCCAGCCTCACAAACTACATCGTTACACGCGAAGAACTGCTCTGGCGCATGAACGAAGTCCTCGGCCTCATCGCCTCCGGTGATCTCAAAATCCACATCGGCCAGACTTATAAGCTCGCCGACGCCCCGCAGGCCCACCGCGATCTCGAATCGCGCAAAACAACCGGCAAGACAATACTGCTGCCGTAACGGGATTTTGGCATTATTGAGTCTTGTCATCACGAAGGGGCGCAAGTCCCCGAGGGACCTGCATTTCCACGCCGCCACTACTTCTCGTACCGGTAGTGCCCCGTGATCTTCCACTCGAACAGCACATTCTCGATCTTCGGCCCCTCGCCAATGTTGTGCTCCACCAGCGGACGCCCCGTCCACGACTTCTGGTCCACCACCATCCCGATGTGATCGTGATTCCCCGGCAGCATCCAGGTCACAATATCGCCCGGCAGATAATCTTCCGCCTTCTGCGTGATCGGCAGCGACTGGCCCTTGCGGCGGAAGAACACCTGCAGATTCGGCACGCGACGATGATCGATGTTCGTATCGAACCGCCCTTGCCGGTACGCCGCGCGATTCGCGGCCATGTCTTCATGTACTTCTTTTTGCAGATCGATCCCGACGGCCCGATAGATTCGGATAATTTCGTCCGTGCAAACTCCGGTGTTCGCCGGAACATCGCCGTTCGGATACGGAATCCTCACGTACGTCGCGTCGTACCTCGCGGGATGATTTGGCCGATCGTCAGCAGCCATCACCAACTTTTTCACTAAATCGGCCGTCGCATGTTGCTGAGCCGAGCAAGCTAGCGCCCCGAATCCCGCCACGCACACCAATGCTCTTCGCACCCTCATGCTGACATATTGACACCGCTCCGTAGGCAAAAGCTCCCGCAATCGTCACCCTGCAGTTACGGTTGTGAACCGTCATACGCCTTCGGCTCTCCCAGGCTTCCCTTGGGCGGCAGATGCCGCAGGTAATGAACAATCTCCCACATCTCCTGATCGTTGAGGACGCCCCTCGACGCCGGCATTCCCGACGGCGAAATCCCGTTCTCAATGATCCAATGCAACTGTTGCGAAAAGGCATCCCGCCATTGCTATCGCCGTCTGCTGCCTCCAAAAACAGAAGTGATCCCTTCCCCTTCGAAACTCCACCACTCCTTCGCCATAAACCGTTCTGTAGAAGCATGCGCTAAACGACATGCGGGCGAGTCATCGTCGGAAATAGGCGTGACCGTAACCCAACGCGTTCCTTTCAGTCCTGGGTCGTCCAGTTCCTTGACCATAAAGTGCTGGTAGTAAAAACAGGAGAGCTGAATCTGGGAAGAGGATTTTGGCATTAGATAGCAGGACCGCTTGCACCGCATCTCGACCCTGATCGGCCCATCCGCCACTCTCGGCAGCGACGACAGCCGGCAGACGCATCCCACCGGATTCCACCTTGTCCGCTCCGAGAAGAGCGGCTACGAGTTTGTCACCGTTGGTGACGCCGGCATGGACACCGTCAGCGACCTCGCCCAGCGCGTCCGGGCTGCGCAGTAGTTGTCGCCGCGGCGATCGCGAACGAACCTCCCGCCATCGCCAGTGCCACGAACAGGCTTGTCCATTCGTTGCCGTTGTTCAGCATGTGCGCGACGCGCGGTGCATGCAGGATCGCCACAAATATCACGAACATGATCCCCACCAGCATCGCCGCCAGGTGCCGCATCACGTGCGTGATCATGCTCAGCGCCACCGCGAAGAACGCCACCCCGACAAAGTAGGCCAGGAACACCCGAGCCGGAATCCATCCCGGAATCAGCGTCGACACGAATTGCGCGTACAGGAAATGCTGCACGCCAACCACGATCATCAGCGCCGCGAAAAATAAACAGCCGACATTCGTCAGCGCAGCCTCGATGCTGTTCTGCGATCTCCCTTCCATCGCAACGGCCATCACCATCGCTCCGCCGCACAGGCCGAGAATCTCGAACGAACTCGTCCACGGTCCCGGATTGTGCAACTGCCTCACCAGCTCCGGAAAATGCACGAACGCGAAGTGAAACAGGAACAGCGCGCTCAACACTCCGGCGGCGATGCGCGCCAGCCGATCCGTCGCCAGGCACGCACCCGTAATCAGCAGCACCACCGCCGTCACGTACGAAAGCGTTGTGCTCGCCGGTTTCCACGGCGGACCGGGAATCGGTCCCCCACGATGCGTCGCATAAATCACATAGAGCGTCGCGAATCCCAGCATCGCCACGCCAAACAGAATGCGTCCCAATTTCCCCACGTGTGTCGAACTCCTTCGCGACAACGATTGTAGGGGACTCGCGCGCAATTGCGGTGCTCAACACGATTACCGATTGGGTTCGCGGAATTTTCCAGAAGCGGGTCTTTCGAGAGTGGAATTTTCGAACGTCGGGATCTTCGAGAATCAGCGGAAGGCTTCAGAAACAGGATACGGAAAGAAGACGTTCGGGTGAGGTCCCCACGACCTCACCCTCGTCGCCCTGAGGTGCTCCGATTACCGCCAGTTCGGATGGTCGTGACGCCACGCCCAGTACGCGCGCTGGTCTTCTGCGCGAAGGTGCGAGTAGTCCACGTAACGGCGATGCCGTTCCGCTTCCATCCAGTGACGATAGGCCGCGTCCTCGCGCGCGTCCCAACGATGGTAGTCGTGGTGATAACGATCGTAGTAGCGATGGTCGTGGTCGTGGTCATCGCGTGCAAACGTCGCCACCGGCAGCGCCAGCGCCGCCAGCAACACCACCGAACTCACGGCTTTGTAGATACGCATAAGAGTCTGTCCCTCCGTTGTTTTTACAGATTTCAACTTAGATGGCGGTTTCCCCATTCCGGGAACCCCACCTTTGCGTATAAAAACCCCGTCCCAGCGCGATGGTTACGGTTACCCACGGACAGCGAACTCCCGAAGCAACCCCACGTCATACAACCTTTACAGAACTTTACAAACTGCTATCTAGCCGCTTTGACCGAGCCCGTCTCTCAACGGTTCCATCTGAGCCGCTTTGACAGGGGCCGTCTTTAGACGGCCCGATCTTGGGTCGCGGAAATTGGGGCTTTAGCCCCTGCGGGACTGCCCATCCGTCGCCAATGGCTTTTGCAACATGGCGGTGTCAGCCAGCGCCAAGTGAAACGAAAGCGTTAGGCCGCACAAGAGGCCGCTAAGTTACCACCTCGTTCAATCCCATTTCGGGAACGATGAGTCGAAAGGCAAAGACTCCTGCATTCCTTCTCCTCTGTGCTAACATCGCGACGCCCTAATCGGAGACATCTATGAAAGACCTTGTCGCCGTTCTGATTATTTCTCTGTCCTTTGTAACTTCACCAGCGCAGGAGCCAACAAAGCCGGCGGATGCAAATGCCCCGCAATCCGCAAAGCCAGCCGACACGACTGCAACTCAATCGACTCAGGAATCTGCAACGCCGCTGCAGGTTCCTAAAGCAGCGCCGACGAAGCCAACTCTAGAGGACGGAACTCCTGTAAAGCTTCGAATCAGCCAGACCATTTCATCCGCCGACGCTCAAGTAGGACAGACAGTCGATTTCGAAGTCCTGGAAGAAGTAAAGGTGGGCAACATCGTCGTGATTCCGAAAGGCGGTACCGCCTGGGCGACCGTAACGGAAGCACAACCGAAGCGCAGAATGGCACGCGGTGGCAAGTTGAACGTCAACATCGACAGCGTTCGGCTGGTCGACGGAGAGAAAGTGGCTCTGCGTGCCGTCAAAGACGTGAAAGGCGGCGGCCATGTCGGCGCGATGACCGGTGCCATGGTTGCGACCGGCATCGTATTCTTCCCGGCAGCACCGCTGTTCTTGTTCATGCATGGAAAAGACATCACGATTCCGAAGGGGACGGAGATTACTGCCTTCATCAACGGCGATGCTCCGCTTGATCTTGCCAGATTCGAAGCTCCGAAATCGACTCCTCCAACAACACCTTCGCCAGCGCCCGACAGCGCCGCCCTTGCTACCGTTGATTTCGCTTCCAATCCCCCAGGGGCTGAGATCGAGATCGACGGCGCATACTCCGGAAACACACCGTCTTCCATGAGCGTCAGTCCCGGGGAGCACATTATCAAAGTATCGAAGTCAGGCTACAAACCCTGGGAGCGAAAGATGAAGATCGCCGCGGGAAACATTAAAGTGTCGGCAGACCTCGAGAGCACGACGACGGACGCATCTCAAGCGAAATGATTCTGGCTGGGTGGAATCCCAGGTTCGGTCCTTCCTTTGGACCTGGGATAACCCCTAGCGCTCCTCCCTTGGCCTTTCAATTACCAATTACAAATTACCAATTACCAATTCCTTGGCTGGGTGCCCCAGGTTCGTCCTTCCCTTCGGACTAATCTGGGATTCCACCAGCTTCCGTCCCTCCGTCTTTCAATTACCAATTACAAATCACCAATTACCAATTCCTTGGCTGGGTGCCCCAGGTTCGTCCTTCCCTTTGGACTAACCTGGGATTCCACCAGCGCTCCTCCCTCGGTCTTTCAATTACCAATTACAACTTACCAATTACCAATTCCTCGGCCTTCCACGTGCTAACGTTTCCGTTTCGGGAATTTCCGCGCCTCGAAAAACCGCTCCCACCGGCGGGTGGCGCAGACAAACTCCGGGATTGCCGCTGGGGGTGCCCCATCCTCATTCGCCTTCTTTTGGCGAATAGGGTGGGGTTTAGAGAGTGCTCACCGAGTCGCTGGCCAATAGGCCACCAGCCCCCACCAGTCGCTTTCAATTACCAATTACAAATCACAAATTACCAATTCCTCGGCCTTCCACGTGCCAAGGCTCCCGTTTTGGGAATTTCCGCGCCTCGAAAAACCGCTCCCACCGCCGAATTTCCTTGACCCCATTTCCTCCCAACACCAACAATGGATGCGGAGCCTGTGTAATCTTTGCGTTACAAGGAAACAGGCAGAATCGTCAGTTAACGTTTTGGTTATGATCGGCGTAAACCCGGGCCATTCCCATGATGGGAATTTCGCCCGCAACCGGCTGATTCCGGCGTACTTGTTAACAACTTGTTTTGTTTGCAACAAAACCTGCGACATCTCCCGGCTTAACTGACTGATTCCAAAGAACCACCCCCGGGGGGAGGGGGATGGAGAGGCCCTTGGCAAAACAGTAAACCCCACGGATGCTTGTGTGGAGGGATGCTTGTGTACCGCGGATGCTTGTGTGGCGCGGACACTCCTGTCCGCGGCCTTTGACTTTGCTTTTGCCTTTGCTTTTGCCTTTGCCTTTGCCTTTGCTTTTGCTTTTGCTTTTGCCTTTGCTTTTGCCTTTGCTTTTGCCTTTGCTTTTGCCTTTGCTTTTGCCTTTGCTTTTGACTTTGCTTTTGCCTTTGCTTTTGCCTTTGCCTTTGCCTTTGGTTTGTTCCCGCACGAACAAAAAGGCAGGCTCGAACGCCTGCCTTGAATTTCGGTGAAACGCGCGAGTTACACGTTGCTTCTGCGCCCCGTTGGTTTCGGCGGAGGCATTTGAATCGGCCCGTCCGCAAGAAGATCGCTCGCGCCATTGATCGCCTTCGGATGCGACGGCGGCAACGGAATCGGATTGTCGTTGAGAATCTGCTTCTCCAGCCTTTCGCCCTTCGGGTTCGGTGGAGGTAGAGGACAAGAGCAGTCCGCAATCACCGGCTTCGCGATCGCCTTCGGATTCGGTGGCGGAATCGGCGACGGCAACTGCGCGAACGCCGAGACTGCCAGCAGCATCAGCAGCGCGGCGAGCGTGAGCCCGCAGAAAACTTTCTTCATGCTATCTCTCCAGTGCCAGTTGGCTTGGGGATGAGGTCGCGATGATAGGCGATGCCCGAGCCGAAGGCAACAGCCAAGCTCTGCAACTTCCTCTGCGCGCTACTCATGTTGCTCCTCAAATTGTTTTGCATATTCGGCGACCAATCGCTTCCAGCCCTCGAACTTCATTGCGTTAACACCAGCGATGCAGCCAATGGGATTTCCGCTCAGCAGTCGATCGAGCACGTCGAGCGAGATGTGCCAGCCCGCTGCGCCCCACGAGATGAAGCGACGATCGATGTTGGTCCACAGCGTCAGCCGCGTTCCGCTGCCGCTGGGTTCGAGTTCCCAGCGTGTGTCGTTGTACTCGAGCACGTGCGGAGCATCGGCTTGCGTCACCGTAGTCTTGATCGGCGTTGGATTTCCCACCCAAGTCAGGTTCACGATAGCTCCAACGGTTGCCATGCTGCCATCGACCACGAACGGAGCCCACTCGCGCAGTTGCGCCGGGTCGGTCAACGCCTGCCAGACTTTCTCCGGCGAGTGGCGCAGTTCGCGGACGAGGATGAGCGTCCACTTGTCGCCATCCTGTTTGATGGCTCGCGCGCCGCTGGCTGGACCCGGTGCATATTGCTCGCGCTCGATCATCGATCGTCTCCTCCTGCGCGCTGAGCGTCAGCCTTGCCAGCGCATCAACTGCGTGAGCTGGATCAGGTTGCCGCAGGTGTCTTTCACCATGGCGATTTTCGACGCGGTTACGTCGGTTGGCGGCATGGTGAACTCGGCGCCGCGCGATTTCATACGATCATAGTCGGCCTGCAGGTCGTCGGTGAAGAACATCGCTGCAGGCTGATTTTGCTCAAAAATTGCCTGCTGGTAGGTTTTCGCCGCGGGATTGTTGTTGAGCGCCAGTTGCAACTCGGTTCCATTTGGCTCTTCGGCGGACGCGACAGTGAGCCAGCGAAACGGTCCATTGCTGAAGTCGTTTTTCTTCACGAAGCCGAGGATCTCGGTATAGAAGCGCAGAGCTTTTTCCTGATCGTCGACATAGATGCTGGTGATCTTGATTTTCATTTCTTCTCCTTCATTTCTTTTTGGACTTCGGCTGGTTTGTTTTTTTCGTTTTCTTTTTGGCTGGTGTTGGCGAATGCATGCTGTCGAGGTGGCGTTCGAGCGCATCGATGTGCACGGACCAGAACCGGCGGAACTGGTCGAGCCAGGCATCGAACTCGCGAAAGGGTTCCGGCCGCAGGCGGTAGAGACGGCGCTGCGCGTCCACCGTGGATTCGACGAAGCCGGCGTCGCGCAACACGCGCAGGTGCTTGGAGACGGCCGGCTGCGACATACGAAGCTGGCGTTCGATCTCGCCGACCGACTGTTCAGACGAGACCAGCAGGCTGAGGATGGCGCGGCGGTTTGGTTCGGCGATGATTTCGAAGACGGATTCCACGTCCTTTATATACTTCTAAAGGCATATACTTGTCAAGGCATATATATAGCCGAGACGATCGCCCGGCAAAAGATCAGGCAATGCAGCCGAAGTTAGGCAGATAATGGGTCTTGATGGGCTGTCGTGCAGGGGGCACGAAGCGCGACTATGATGAACTCCAAGTTACAGGCGGCGCTCGATGAAGTCGAACGGTTGTGCGACACAGTGAAGGAATACAAGAAGCGCAACGGGCAACTTCCCCACGTCGACAGCGACGCAGGGCGCGCCGTTTACGCGTTGCAACAATTCCACGAAGGATTAGAGAAACTCGACATCAAGAAGGTGCTGGAGCGCTGAAGGATCAGATTTCGCTTTGCGCCTTGAATCCCCAGGCATCCAGCAAGTTCAACGGAACATACTTGTGGTCTTTGTTTTTCGCAACCCATTCCTTGAGGACTGCGGAGTTTACGTACTGATGGGGAGAGAGGCCAAGGGATTTCACCATCGCTTCAAATGAGGTGACAGAAACACCCAGCATGATTGGTTCCGGCTTCCCCCAATTGGGATTACCGCGTCGTTTGGCCATCAGGCGAGACCCTTTATGGAAAGCATCTCTACCAATATGCGCTAAATTCTCGATTCTGCATAGAGCAGGGGAGGTGCAGCATGGATCTTGCGCATCGGGAGTGGCGGGATCCCAGGCCAGGCCCAAAGGAAGGACCGCACCTTGGGCCCCGGACAATTGTCGAAGTTCGTTCAGGCCGATTGAGACTCGAATGATAAATTTGTTGCGCGATAATCCCAAAGTCAAACAGAGTTTGGAGGAGCGACGGCGTGGCGATACTTAAGAAATGCAGCAACTGCTCGAACACGATCGCGTTCGGCGGAAAGCAGGACGGCGACAAAATTTATTGTTCGAAGGAGTGTCACGAGTGGGCGAAGGCGCCCGGCTTCTGCCAGGAATGCCGGTTCGCGACAACCGAAGAAGGCCTGGGCGGAACGTTCACGATGAATGCCGTCGGAACGAAGATCTACGCCCTGGGCTGCTCTGGCGGCAAGTGCACGAAGTGCGGATCGGTGCCGATGCGGAAGTGGTTTGTGGTGCTCTTCCTGCCGGTGTTCCCGGTATCGGCGCAGTATCGGGTGAAATACACGACGCCCAGACAGTGGGTCAGTCGCAAAATCGCCAAGAAGACCGACCAGATGGCGATGGCGGCGGGCGCGAAGTAGCGTAATCCCAGGTTAGGTCCAAAAGAAGGACCGAACCCGGGCCACCAGCCGACATGCAGATCAATCAGGTAGTTGACGGATTCGCGTGGTGAACCCGTTCCGGGCGACGCCGGACCAGATCAAGAACTAAAACAGCCGACCTTGAATTGTGGTGGAATCCCACTCAAGCCAAAAGAAGGCTTGAATGGGGCACCATTGTTCTTTGTAGCGGAGAAGTTAGAATCCGCCCCCTACCCGTCATCCAAAGGGGCAAAACGTTGAACACAACAAGCTTTCTACTCCACCATGGAATCTGCTTGCACCGCGTGCAATGGGAGTCGGGTCTGAATCGGCTGCGGCTCGGCCTGCGCCGCGCATTTGCCCCAGATAGCTCTATAAATTTCGTCGAGTACTGATACGTCACTCTCGCTTGCGTCGGTGTTTCGAGCTTTCGCCACAAGTTGTTTGACCGTCAAACTCACTTCCGATAATTCGTGCGGCGCGGGGTCGACGAATGGAAGTCTCTTGAGGTAATTGGCTGAATTGTTAGCGGTGGGGTTGATGCGCCGAATCAGTTCGGTAGAAAGGGATGCGTTCAAGAATCCGAGAATGAACCATAGCATTTCCTCGTCATGAGGGAAGATTCCCACGATGCTTTGATCGAACAGTCGTTTGTCAATCAGAGCGGCCGTCATTCGTGCAGAGGAGACCATTGGAACTGCAATGCCTTGCTTAAAGTAAAACTTGGAATTTTGAAATCGCGCTGGATTCTTGCCGGGGCGTCGATAGTCCGAAACAGCTTCGCGGCTCCAATCCACATAGAATTTCGTAGGCTTCACGAATTGTGCTGCGCCACCGCGAACAATGGGTATAAAGCATTTTTGGCCTTCTATGCCATCAAGCGGCGGCGTAAGTTTTGGGTCCGCCACCAACTCGCGGTTGACGAGTTCTAGATGACCGGATCTTCCGTTAGTGTGTTCACCTCTTCGGATCCACTTCGCATCATTCCCTGAATAGAATCCCGTAACAATCGATGCAAAGGAGCCTAGCGTCTGCAACGGGCCTGTCGCGACACAATGTGCGGCATCTCGAATCAGAGCACAATGAGATTGAGAAGCGATCGACCTCTGTAACACTTTGGTGATGCGGCAATGTAAGGAATCGGCATCGCTTCCTCTCGACAAATCCAACAGAACTGCGGCGCTTCGCAATTCCTCAGCTACCGTGACACAATGAGCATCGGTCGGCGGAGTGTTCGCGATCGTTATAATGCACAATCCCGAATACCCAAATTGGATGCCAGGAAAGAAATGCGATGGGAATAGCGTTACCTCTTCGACACTGGTGGCAGTAAAAAGATGTCTTCGAAGTTGTTCGTGTCGATGTAGCCAGAGGAAAGTATCGGGAACTATGAATACAACACGTCCCCCGGTGTGAACTTTGAGCAGTGCGTAGTAGAGAAAAACAGCATATGTGTCCTTTACGTACAGTTCCCCAAACCTCCGTTTCAATTCCTGCCTGCGGCCCGGTTCTTGCCATGCTCCGTAAGGTGGGTTTGCTATAACCTTACTGAACGTCTCGGAGAGAGGCTCTTTTAGCGCATCTCCATTCCGAATTTCGACGTTGCTACGCGAAGCGTATTTTCTGTCAAGATGATCGAGGGCGTTCGGAGCAATTTCGTTCGCAACGATCCGAGCGGACGGGCAGGCAAACAGGACACCGTCAATAAGATCCCCTTCACCAGCGCAAGGCTCCCATACCCTGTCCTCATCCCTGAGTGCCAGCTTGGAGCACATATACGATACAATTTCGTTGCACTTAGTGTAGTGCGCCTGAAGATCGTTCCTGGTTCTATTGGTTACCATGTTAGGTACTTCAAGAGATCTCCATCCGTGAGGTGCTCACACAGTTCTCCGGATATATCTTCTTTCCATTTCACGTTCTTCTCTATCCAATCCTTCATATTAAAGCCCGAGAACTCTTTCAATACGGCGTATGCGTCCCCACCGCAATGCACTTCCCAAAGGCCTGAATTCTTAAGAGTCTGCAGATAATGATTATTTAGATCCTCGGCTGAACGTACTAAGATCAAGCACCGATAGTCTTCAGGCTCAATGTTTTTGTAGATGCTGGCAACGAGCAGGAGGCGATTCGTGTTGCCCTTTTCATTGGAGCTAAAACCACTCTTGAAGTCGACGATGTATCTTGTTTTGTCGATCACGAAGTGCAAGTCGACACTGAGCTGTATCTCTCCGGAGGTAACTAAGCTCCACACTTTGTCGTAGTAATTCAACAAAGATTTCTTCTGGTCCCTTGTGATATTCAGTCCCGCGATGAATTCCCGGATCTCGTTTGAAAGTCTCTTCTTCACATCTTCAAAGACTGGCGGAGTGAACAACGAAACATCGTCTCGAACAGGATACTCGAAGCAGATATTGCAGAAAGGCTCCCACAACTCTCCGATGCGCCTAGAGAACGTCATATATTCGTAAGGCCAAACCGAGTTTCTAGACTCCAGCATTACCACGTTCGAACAGTGGGTGAGCAGTAGAATATTCGGCAAGGTTACCTCATTACTCCACTTTTCTTTGGCGGCAAGCTGCCGTAACTGGGTAGCTAGGCGTTCTCGCTCAATAGCAACTGATTTATTTACAGCAATTGCGCGTTCGCGGTATTCCTTCACACCAAACGTTTTAGAAATCGTTGTCAAAGATTCCGCGGCGCGGGCTCGCAAGTAGGCCAGCAGCTCCTTCTTTCGGGTATGGAGATCCTTATCGATTTTCAAGGTTTCGCTCATTAGTGATCTCTGCATCCTAGTCGAAACGGACAGATCCGTGAAGCGCGCTGCCCAAGTTTCGAGCCTCGTGGTCATGGTTTTTTGACTCACGGTTTTTTGGTTCTCGTTGACTCAAGTCAGGTGCATCAGTTTCGCGTAAGTCTCTTGGCCAAATCGGCCTGGTGGCCCAGGTTCGCGTCGTTCCCTGGACGCTAACCTGGGTTCATCACAACTGCACGCGCCTCACGATCGTCCATTATCGCAACACCAACTCTTCCCCGTTCCGGGAACCCTTGCAAAACGCCGGTCACGAGAAAACCGGAGCAGGTGGCCCCGACTAACGATTCCGCTACCACGAAAATGGGGGCCCATTCAAGCCTTCGTTTGGCTTGAGTGGAACTCCACAACAGCACGGTTCGCGGTAAACTCTCTCCCATGCCAACTGTGGGGATGGGCCCTCCGGCAATCGACCGCCCACGGCCAAAACGTGGATGCCTCGGATGCCTCACCCGCCTCCTCGGCAGCGTTCTCGTCGTCGCCGCCGATCACGTCTTCTATCCCTGGTCGTTCTATCTCGGCCGACACTCGCACCTGTTGCCCATCTGGCAGGGGATGGGCACCATGCGTACCCGGCGGGTGGCCCCGATAACGGTTGGTGTCCTAGGTTTGGCCTTCCCTTGGCCTAACCTGATTTTTCCGCTTGTTGACCGATTCGAATTCCGTCCGTCCAATCGAGTGCCGTCCCTGAAGCAGGGACTCGCCTTGAGGCGCCTCTATGAAAATCGTTTCCAAATCCAGTCGTATCGCGGGGTTCGTGCTCGCTCTAACATTCACGGCAACGGCATTCGCACAAAGCCATTTGCGTGGAACATGGACCGCGGAGGTGAGCAGCAAGGATCCGCAGAAGCTGCAACTCAACATTCACCGCAGCGAGGACCATGGCCAGTTTGGACAAAACTTCGCCTACGACGAGTTGAGCGGACTGGATGCTGCGGCGGTGAGTGGCGCCGGCTCGGCGGTCAAGTTTGAGCTTCGCCGCGACGCCGGCAATCTGCAATTTACGGGTGAGTTCAACAGGGGCCTCGGCCACGGCGAGTTCACCTTCACGGCCAATCCCGACTACGTCGCGGCCATGAAACAGATGGGTTACAGCGAAGCCGGCGAGAAGACGCTTGAGCTGGCCGTGATCGATGTATCGCGGTCGTTCGCCAAAGAGATTCGCGATCTCGGTTACAAGGCCTCGCTGGAGGAATTGATCGAGGCGCGCATCTTCAAAGTTGGGCGCGAGCAGGTGGAGGGATTGAAATCGGTGGGCGTCACCGGACTTCCGCTGAAAAAACTAGTCGAATACCGCATCTTCGATATTTCGCCGGAATACATCCGCGAAATGCGAACGGCGTTTCCCAACGTCGGGCAGGACAAGATGGTGGAAATGCGGATCCACAAGGCGACTCCGGAATTCGCGAAAGAAATGGCCAGCCTGGGATACGGAAACCTCGACGCCGACCAGCTCATCGCGTTCCGCATTCATGGTGTAACGCCAGAGTTCATTCGCGAGATGGCGGTGCTCGGCTTCAAGAACCTCGATGCCGACGAACTGGTGCAGTTCCGCATCTTCGGCGTGAACGCCGACCAGATCAACGAACTGGCCAAGGAAGGCTACCGCGACCTGAGCGCCCAGGAGCTGGTGAATTTTCGCATCCATAAGGTCAATGCGGAGTTTATCGAGAAAGTTAAGAGAGCGGGCTACCAGCATCCGTCGCCGGAACAATTGGTCGAATACCGCATTCTGGGAATCCGGATGAAAGATGCAGACGACTAGCGGAGGCCTTCTCTCTCAAAAGCAAAGTCAAAGGCCGCGGACAAGAGTGTCCGCGCCACACAAGCAAAAGAAAAGGCAGACCCGAAGGTCTGCCGATCCTGATCAACCAAAAGCAAAGTCAAAGGCCGCGGACAAGAGTGTCCGCGCCACACAAGCAAACGATCTGCACCCACAAAGAAAGGCGGGCAAGATGCCCGCCTTACAGCCGGCGAGTCGCCGGCGCTACTTTTTCTCAGTCGCCCGGGACGCCGGCGACTTCGTCTTCTTCGACCGTTGACGATTTCGCGGAGGAAGCCGGCGCTGAGCCGAGAGTGGTGAGCGGGACGAATCCTTCGGGCTGCCTTTCGCCAAGGACTCTTTGTCCAGCTTTGTCATCTAGCGGGCATTGCTTTCCATACTGCCACCAGTTCCAGCACTTGTGTCCGCACTGGTTTCGGAAACTTCTCCGAGTATTGCAGGAGTTTCGAGAGATCGAGCGGGGAGAGGTCCAGTTCGTCGGTGGGGACGATGCTGCCCTCCTGGCGCAGCAGGTAGATCCAGTCGAGCAAGGCCTTTTCCGGTTCGGCGAGGTTGTAGCTGCCATAACGCGTGCTCTTGGGATGGAATCCCCAGAAGAGATGCGGCGCGACATGGCGATATCGGATGGACAAGGCTGAGGTTTGGAACCTGCCCGGCTCGCCGCTGGTGACACAGGTGAGGTCGCGCGGCGATTGGCTTGAGATGCCGCTGTTTTGCAGAACACTTTCCAGAGAAAGGTACGACTCGGGCCGCAACAGGTTGATGAGTTCGTGGCCGGAGAAATCGAGGGCGAGGCGGTTGACGAAGATGTTGTTGGCGACGTTCTCGACCAGTCCGCGACGCTGCTGACGAAAGAGCGCGCTTCGCACGGTGGTGAGCGGGACCTTCAATTCGCGGGCCAGTTCATCGGCACGGAATATGGCTGAGGTTCGAGCGCGTTCGGCAATGAATTTCGCCCAGTCCATTACGCACCTCCCAGCCACTCGGAAAAGAGTGCATGCAATGCGTCGCGCAACGGCTGAAAGTCGCGCGCTGCGAGTTCCCGATACGCTTCTTGGGGAAGAAATGGCTCCAACTCCGGCCGACAGATTTTGGCGTTCACTTGCGAAATGCGGCCAGCGATGTATGCCGAATCTTCGATCCGGTCGGCGGCGGGGCCATCCGCAAGATGGGCCTTGAGCGTTTCTGTAAGCTGCGCTCCGGAGTCGATGAGCAATCTAATGTCGAACGCATCACGAGCTTTCAATCTCTTGCGCGCGAGAAAGGCTTCGGCCTTGAAGAGAAGGGCCAGATTGCGAGACGGCACCGGAATGGCGATTGAATCGTCACCGGTGGGAAGGGGTAACGAAGCCACTTCGGACTTGATGACGGAACCGATCTTCGTCAGGTCAATGGTGAAGAGAAGTGTTGCACCGGACTTCTCCGAGAACGGCCGAAGGTTCGATGGAGAGAGTGGAGTATCCGAGGGCTTCTGCGGCCTCGGTCAGATTCGGCCGAAGAACGGCGACCAGTTGATCGTGGTTTGGCGGCGATGCGTTGAGCCACAGATCCAGATCGGCGGAATGACGTTGACTCCCATAAAAGAGGACGAGGCTTGAGCCTCCGAAGAATACGAACTGTTCGGGAAAATGAGAAAAGAGAGCCTGCAACGCCGCTTCGATAAGAACGTTGACGGCGGCTGCGTCGGGCCTGAATCCGCGACGCTCGTAGCTGGCGAGGCGCTCTCCATAATTCATAGCTAAATAATGGTATAAATAGGATAATAAAGCTATGTATTTGTATTATACAGCTTAAATAGTATATATATAGGTCTATTAAGCTGCAAAGTTAAAATGCCCGCGATTGTTCGCGGCCTTCGTTACGAAGTAGGGATTCCTCGCTTCGATCGGAAGGACAAAAAGAAAAGGCAGACCCGAAGGCCTGCCGATCCTGATCCACCAAAAGCAAAGTCAAAGACCGCGGACAAGAGTGTCCGCGCCACACAAGCAAATCTAGTCGCCCGGGACGCCTGCGACTTCGTCTTCCTCGACCGTTGACGATTTCGCTGAGGAAGCCGGCGCTGAGCCGAGAGTGGTGAGCGGGACGAATCCTTCGGGCTGCTTTTCGCCGAGGACGACTTCCTTGTAGAGCTTCATCATCTCGCGGTTCTTGGCTTCGGCTGCCGGATCGAGGACTTTCAACTGCGCCGCGTCACGCTTACGAGTTTTTTCTTCGCGCGCGTTCTTGGCGATGCCGAGCTTGTCGAGGTCCTGCTGTTCGGTTTCGGTGACGAGCTCGTCTTTCAGGTTCAGCATCTGGAGGTTGCGCTCGTTGCCTCCGGCCATGGCGACGCGCTTGCCGCCGGCGAAGATCTCGTGGCGTCCGTGCTCTTCGTACCACTTGGTGAGCGTGGCCGTCATGTGCATCTTCTCGACGATGTTGCGCCAGCCCACGCCGGTGTTGTAGGCGCAGAAGCTGATTTCGCCTTCGACCGTCGCGTAAGGAATGATGCACTGCTCGGTGCGGCGGAAGTCGTAGTTGAACAAGTCCTGGAACCACATGCCGGCGATCATGAGTACGTTCCAGCGATCCTTGCGGCGCTTCTCGATGTCTTCGAGGGTGCGGTCGCCACCGACTTTGCCGTAGGCTCCGGACTGCGCTTTCTTCGACACGCCGAAGGTTTTGTCCATCTTCTTGAGGAAGGCGAAGATGGTGAAGTGGCGCGGCGTTTCGAACGGCTTGTAGTTGCGCGTAAGCGAGAGCGCCATGCCGAGCGCGGCCCAATTCTTGGTCCAGCCGGCGTCATTAATGAACGCGGTATCTTTTGCGAGCTGAACGGCGTTGAGGAACGAGGTGATGGCTTTCGCTTCCTTGGTTTCCTTGTCGACCATGACGGCCATGCCGGTGCCGCAATTGGGATGGCATCCGCAGGAGAGCTGACCCCAGTCTTTCTGCGGTCCGTGAACGACGTCGGACCAGTCAGAGAAGGTGGACATGAACGAGATGGGGAACCAGTCGCGGGCGGGCTCGCCGATACCGACCATGTCTTTCACGTCGTGGGCGAGGTGCGACAGCGTGTAACGCTGAGCGGCGCGGCGATCGTCGGTAACCTCTTCGTCGCGTCCGGTGAACGAAACCGGCTGGAAGGAGAGGAACGGGATAACTTTCGGGTTATCGAGCGCGAACTTGACGATGTTGCCAACCTGCTCGTTGTTGATGCCGTTAACGATGGTGATAACGGGAATGATGTCGACGCCGGCCTTGTAGAGGTTTTCGATGGCGCGCAGCTTCACGTCGAACAGGTTGCCGACCTTGCGGTGCGCATTGGCGGCGTTGCCGATGCCGTCGAACTGGAGATAGACGTAACGCAATCCGGCTTCGGCGGCCTGCTGGCAGAACTCGAACGACTTCGCGAATTCGATACCGTTGGTAGCGGCCTGGACGGAGGTGTATCCGACCTTGCGCGCGTAGCGAACGGCGTCGAGGAAGTAGGGCGAGAGCGTGGGCTCGCCGCCGGAGAACTGCACCGACATCTGGCGCTTGGGCTTGATGGTGACGGCGTTATCGAGGAGCTGCTTGATCTCGGCCCAGGTGAGTTCGTGGACGAAGCCGACCTGGTTGGCGTCCATGAAGCAGGGGTCGCACATCATGTTGCAGCGGTTGGTGAGATCGACGGTGAGGACCGATCCGCGGCCGTGCTTCACGGTGGACGAGCCATGATTGTGGAGCGTCTCGTCGTTGTGAGCGCGGATGTCGCGTCCGGGGAAAACGTCTTCGAGGTGCTTGGTGAAGGCGGGATCGATGGACATGACGTCCTCGAAGTAGCCGTGGATGGGGCACTCCTTCACCATGAGAATCTTGCCGTCGCGCTCGATGATGGTGGACTTGATCTCGCCAGCCTTCTCGTTCTTCAGGATTTCCTGCGGCAGCTTACCGTCGAGGATCTGCTTGCGGATTTCGGGAACGCACTTGGGGCAGAGCGAGTCAGTGGTGCGTGGCCAGCCGAGAGGCGGCTTGGATTTTTCGTACGACTTGAGCAAAGGCTTTTCGGACCAGGCGGGAGTAAACGACGGGTTCGTCTTGCGACGAGTGATGGCGGCGTAGCCATGCCAACCCACCTTGGCAACTTGTACCAGAGCCCACTCCAAGTACTTGACCGGTTTATGCATTCTGAAAGCTCTCCCTGAAATAAACGTTTCCCGAGTCAGCGCCAAAGGAGGGCGCAGGACCAGGGCCACCCACGTGTGCCCAAATGACGGCAGGGGAAGAAGTTAGTTCCCCACGTGTCACATGGTAATGTGACACGTAGCACCACCCAACGTTCATTGCGTAAAGCGGCGGAATTTCGGGTTCAGTGGCGAGGCTGTGCATTGAATGGTGCATGCAATGTACCGGCCTAACTGCTTGAGAATCAACACGGAGCGAGCGTTTGGACCGTGAGAAGTTTGGTTCGGGTAGTTAGGGAGATTCGATGTTCGGAGGGCGGGATGTCTTTCAGGAGAAAGAAACGAGCAACCTGACGACTGATAAAATGGCGTTTCATTTCAGTGACTGCTTGCGGAGTTGGCCATGGAGCATGGTCGGAGCGACCTACATCGGATTTTTACGGAAGCCCTGAAGAACGCGTCAGCGGATCAGGCTCCGTTGCTGGCGTGGCCGCTGGTGTGCGGGCCGGGCGTGGCGAACCGCACGCGTCCGATGGATTTTGTTGGCGGCGTGTTGCGGATACAGGTTCCGGATAAGGAATGGCAGGCGCAGTTGGAGTCGCTGGTCGGCGACTATCTGCGTGCGTTCGGTGTGCTGGTAGAAAAGAAGAAGGTAGAGCGGATCGAGTTCATCGTCCCGAACGTGAGAAGGCAGGAGCCGCTGGGGAAAGAAAGCAGTGGGTAGTGGGTAGTGGGTAGTGGGTAGTGGGTAGAGACTCGAAATGAAAGTCACAGAGAAAGACGTTCAGTACGTGGCGGACCTGGCGAATTTGGAGTTGACGCCGGATGAGCAGGCGCGGATGGTGCGCGATCTGAATTCGATCCTGGGATACGTCGATAAGTTGAACGAGCTGGACACGAGGGATGTCGCTCCCATGGCGCAAGTATCCGAGCGGTTTGGCGTGGACGCGTCGAAGACGGGAACGGAGCGGTTTTCGTATGCGTGGCGGGAAGATAAGGTAACGCCATGTTTAGATCGAGCAGAGGTGATGAAGGGCGCGCCGGTGAGCGATGGAGAGTTCTTTAAGGTGCCGAAGGTGATTGAGAAATAATGCGAATTTGTAATTGGTAATTGGTAATTTGTAATTGGTAATTCAAAAGATTTGGACAAGCACCTTTCCGAATGCACGGTTTCATTCCATGACTTGCTGAGTGTCTCCTGGCTTTATGAAAACTTTCCTCACCCTCCTATTGCTCGTTTTGATCAGCCGTCTTGATCTGGTTGGACAGGGCAAGCAAAAGCCTGGACCGCCGATGCCGACTGAATTTCAGATTGGAAGGCTCACGTTCTTCGATTTTGGGCCCCCGAACGAGTATTACGAGTTGATCCTCGTCAAAGGTGAGGCAAACGGAACTTCGGTCGAGCGGGTATTGCTTACTCCTCCAGGAGACGCCTGCCTCCAAACGGCGAAAATAGAGGCGTCCGTCGCTCACTTAAATCAGCCTGTGGCTTCATTGTTCGGCAAGACTAATCCGTGCTCCATATCACAGAAAGATCTGAACCGTGAGCTGAAGCGCTGTAAGAAATGCTTAACCTTCAGCGGGGTGAAGGTTGCAATGCAGGTTAGTTGTGGAGGACAGGACAGAATTATCCGATCCGACATACTGGATCGCGACATGTTCGACGCAGCACCGAACACACCGCCACACACCTCCTGGACCATGCAACTGCTTCAAGAACTGGATAAGGCTCTCGGCCCAGGGGCAATGGACAAACCAGTTTTCCAAATGGCGGAATCGCAGAGCAATGGAGCAGACGTCGCGCCTGAATGGACGCGCGATATAGCATCAGGGAAGTACGATGGCTTGTTCGCAAGTGGCGATACCAGACCATCCCTTCTGTATCGGATGGCATTGGCGCCAGCAGTCGAACCCACATCGGTAACGCTCACGCGAATCGCGCCAGAGGAAGCTGGGTCATTCAGACTGCCTGTCTACCCGCCTTTGGCGAAAGTGGCACACGTTCAAGGTGATGTGGAATTCAGTCTTGAAGTTGATGCCTATGGCAGGGCGAAAAGCATCGTGTTGGAGAGTGGTCATCCAATGCTAAAGCCGGCTGTTCAAGATGCTGTCACGAAAGCCAAGTTCGATCCGGAAATGAACGGCCGGACGGTGAAGGGGACTATTTCTTTCAGGTTAAACTGCCGCCGCGGCTGAATGCTCTTATTCAAAATGAACTTAGAAAATCTGACGATTGAGTCCACCCGCACCGCCGTCGCTGAGCGCGTGCTGAATCCGGTTGCGCTCACAGAAGAGTTTTACAAAAAGATTGAAACGGACGATCCGCAGATTGGGGCGTATCTGACGCTGTTGAAAGATCGTGCGCTGGCGAAGGCTCATGCGATCCAGGCGATTGCGGACAAAGGCGATGCGTTGCCGCCGCTGGCAGGCGTGCCGGTCGCGATCAAAGACGTGATGGTGATGAAGGGCGTGCGCTCGACGGCGGGGTCGAAGATTCTCGACAACTTTGTTTCGCCGTATGACTCGACGGCAGTGAAGCGGCTGGAAGATGCCGGGGCGATCGTGCTGGGGAAGACGAACTGTGATGAGTTCGCGATGGGATCGTCGAACGAGAATTCCGGTTATTGGCCGGTGAAGAATCCGCGGGACCTGACGCGGGTGCCGGGCGGATCGAGCGGCGGATCGGCCGCCGTGGTGGCCGCAAATACGGCGGTGGCGGCACTGGGATCGGACACAGGTGGCTCGGTGCGGCAACCGGCGGCGTACTGCGGCGTGGTGGGACTGCTGCCGACGTATGGGCGCGTGTCGAGATATGGGCTGATCGCGTTTGCGTCGTCGCTGGATCATATTGGTCCGCTAACGAAAACGGTAAAGGATGCGGCGATCCTGCTGAAACAGATTGCTGGACGCGACGAGATGGATTCGACGTCGGCGGAAGTGCCGGTTCCGGATTACGAGAAAGTCATCGGCGAACCGGTGCGTGGGCTAAAGCTTGGCGTGCCGAAGGAATATTTTGGCGAGGGACTGGATGCTGAAGTGCGCGGGGCAGTAGAGACGGCGATCCAGAAGCTGGCGAAAGATGGCGCGGAGATCGTAGAGATTTCACTACCACACACGGAGTATGCAATTCCGTGCTACTACATTGTGGCGACGGCAGAGGCGTCGGCGAACCTGGCGCGCTTTGATGGGGTGCGCTATGGCTATCGCGCACCGGGAGTGAAGACGCTGGCGGAAATGTATCGTGTGACGCGCGACAAAGGATTCGGCGCCGAGGTGAAGCGGCGCATCATGCTGGGAACCTATGCGCTGAGCGCGGGCTACTACGACGCGTATTACCTCAAAGCCCAGCAGGTACGGACGTTGCTGACGAATGATTTCGTCGAGGCGTACAAAAAAGTGGATGCGATCGTGTGCCCGACAACGCCGACGACGGCTTTCAAATTGGGCGAGAAGACGGACGATCCGGTGGCGATGTACCTGAACGATATCTACACGGTGACGGCCGACCTGGTTGGCATTCCGGGGATATCGGTGCCGTGCGGAAATTCGAAAGAGGGATTGCCGATCGGGTTGCAGATCCTGGGGAAACATTTCGATGAGAGTACGGTGCTGCGAGTGGCGCACGCGTACGAACATTCAAAAGCAGTGGGTAGTGGTTAGTGGGTAGAGGGTAGTGATTCGCTGATCGTGATCCGGCGGCGAAATGTCGGCTTCGCCTCGATATGACAAAGAAAATCCGCTGGTTCATCCTCCTTCCGTAACGGTCTAAAAATCCCTGATTCGCAGTAGAAATTACCTGCAGCTGTTTCCACAGCAGATCGTAAGTAGCTGAATTGTCTGCACCGGCAGAGCGGCACTTGACGTGCGGCGAAAACAGGATGGAGGGCGTTGATGAAAAAGATATTTCTATACGGCGCAATGCTGATGGCGGCGACCATGGCGCTGTCGGTGAATGCAGCAGCGCGAGAAGATGCGCATGAAAGGCACCTTCGTGAAATGCGCGAGAGACGAGCGGCTCACGAACGGCTGGTGGCTCGGGAGCACCAGCGGGAAGCGTGGAAGCGTCGCGAAGAGCAACGGCGTGCGGAACGGCGCGAGTGGGCGGCCCGTCATCATGCGGCGGCAGCACACCACGACAATAGCCGGCACGTAGTCCATCACGATCCGCATCACTCAGCATTCAGGCAGCCGCCGGCTCCCGGACCCGCCCCTGCACACGTCGTGCATCCGACGCGCCCGACTCGTTAACTCCAGCTTTAACCCAAGATCAGCAGCTCACCAGTCAATCGATCGACTGGTGAGCTCTCCAGCTACACGCCTTCCTTGCCTTAGGTGAGCCAGCACCCGCCCGAGAACTGGAATCGAATGTTTTCGAGTGAATCACATTTAGGGGGGCTCGGATGAAAAAGTTCATGCTTGGGGCAATGCTGCCGGCGTGCGCACTGGCGCTCACGTTGGCAATACCTGCATTCGCACAGGACCGCGATCATGATAACGATCATGACCGTTGGGAAAATCGCAACGGCTGGGATTACAGCACCTACAATGGCGAGCAACGGCCAATGGGGTGGACCGATGGCAAGCGGACCGAGTGGAGCAATTGCGAAGCCGGAAACGGCAAACACCACGAGTGCTACACGTACAGCTACCAGGGAACTCCGTATTACTACTATCGCGATGACAACGGCCAGTTGGTCGTGCGCCGCAAGCATCATGATCACGATCATGACAACGATCACGGTCGCGACGATCGTCACTGAGTTTGGAAGATCTGTCGGCGATAACTCGGGAACTGGTCGGTCTGGAATAGGCCGACCAGCTTTTTTGTTCTCGGGCTAATACATCTCAGGAACAGGGTCAAAGCAAAGGCAAAAGCAAAGGCAAAAGCAAGAGCAAAGGCCGCGGACAAGAGTGTCCGCGCCACACAAGCATCCGCGGTACACAAGCTTGCTTATTCTTGTGGAAGGGGTTGGTAGTAGCGTTCGCCGGCGCAGCCGCGACAGAGGATTTTGCCGTCGCGGTGCACTTCCCTTTTGAAGTTGATACCTTCGCCGCATTCCGCGCAGACGATGCGCTCGCCTTTGTAGCCAGGGAGCTCTTCGGCGCCGACGTCGACTTTCACCCACTGCACGTCGAATAGATCGCTCTCTGGCATTTCGCGATAGGCGAGCATCTGCTGCTGGTTCTTGCTTTCGATCTCCGGGTGGAGCTCGCGGGCTTTTTGCTTCGACGACTCGCGGGCGGCGATGCGAACGGCGCGTCCGGTCTCGAGATCGATGAAGGTCGCGGCCATCTTGCCCCAGTCGCGAAATTTGAGCGCACGTTTTCCGAGGCGGCATCCGGTGACGACGGCAACGGCATCGGTGGCACAACGATCGATCTCGACATAGGTGACAAGACGCTTGCGATCTTTGCCTCGCGGATCGTCGAGGCCGAGTTTTTCGAGTCCGAGCATGGCCATGCGCACGCCGAGGACTTGTCCGGCACAGAGGTGACCGTGGGCAATCTTTGCCTCCTCCAGGAGTTCGTCAAGAGTAGACATAGAAACTATTTAACTACGGATCAGACGGATAAGACGGATTGAAATCGAATTTAGAAAAATCCGAGCAATCCGTCTCATTCGTTGAATCCGTGGTTAATCACTCGTCGTCATCGTTTCCCACAGGCATGGCGTCGGCGGCGTGGCCGAAGACCGAGAAGGTTTGCTTTGTGCCGCCGATGGGTTCGAAGGTTACGCGAATGGGATCGCGATCCCAGCGCGGAACGGCGCATTCCGACTCGGGCATCTCACCGTTTTTTGCATCGCCGAGTTTTTGTTTCAACAGCGGTTTGCGGCGGCCAATCTGGGTTACGACAGCGTAGACCTTGGTGGCGTCGTCGGAGAGTCCGCAGAAAGCGACGTAATCGCGAAACCAGGCGGCACTGGAGTAGAAGGGATCGTACTCCGGCAGGTTCACTTGAGAGATGCGAGCGGTGTTGCGATCAACCAGCAGCCAGCCTCCGCGTTGCCACTTCCAATGATGGTTCTTGGAATTTGCGTCATCGGGCAGCGAGTCGTTCAGGCGGAATGCTTTGCGAACGACAAAATAGCGGTCGGTGATTTCGTGGATGTCGCCAGTGGTGAATTCCTTGATTTTGCCGTCGACCATGAGGGAGCGGATCCGGATGTCGATGGATTTTTCTTCGTGAGGACCGACAAAAAAGGGGACCTTGGTCCAACCTCCGAAGCTGACGACTTTCGGTTTGGGAACAGCGAGGACCGGTAAGCACAGTGCAAAAAAAATCAAGACGGCTGATAAATACTTCATGACAAAAGGCTAAAGCGTGCGGCTTAGACCTTGCAAGGAATGGAGTTTTCCAGACAACCAAAATTGCCACTTTCTCTTCCCAATCGGGAATGGGTGCAATCCAACCTCCACAGCCGAAGTCTGCCCGGATCCTTGTGGTCGATGATAACCGCGAAAACGCGTTTGTCACACGCGAACTCCTGCAATCCGTGGGATACGAAGTACAGACGGCGGAGAATGCGGCGCGCGCGGAAAAACTGATCCAACAGAATCCGCCGGACGTGATTTTGCTGGACGTGGTGATGCCCGGGAAATCGGGGATCGAACTGTGCCGTGATTTGAAGAACGATCCGCAAACCAGGCTAATCCCGATTGTGATGGTGACCGGACTGACGGAACGCGATGACAAGATTCGCGCGATCGAGGCCGGCGCCGATGACTTCCTGAATAAGCCGATCTTTCCGGAAGAGCTATTCGCCCGGGTACAGTCGCTAGTGAAACTGAAGGAGTTCACAGATGAACTGGAGAGTGCGGAAAACGTGCTATGCACGCTCGGTCTGAGTGTGGAGTCGCGCGATCCGTATACCGCGGGACATTGCGAAAGGCTGGCAGTCTATGCGACTCAACTTGGGCGCGCGATGGGGTTGAGCAATGACCAACTGGTGGCGCTGAGGCGAGGCGGTTACCTGCACGACCTGGGGAAGATCACGGTTCCGGATGAGATTCTGAAGAAAGGATCGGACCTGACGGCGTCGGAGTGGGAGGTTATGCGGCAGCATCCGATCACGGGCGAATCGATCTGCAGGCCACTGAAGTCGTTGAAAGAAGTGCTGCCGATCATCCGGCATCATCATGAGCACTGGGATGGAAGCGGCTATCCGGATGGGTTGAAGGGAGAGCAAATCCCGCTGCTGGCGAGGATTCTGCAGACGGTGGATATTTACGATGCGCTACGGACAGCGCGTCCTTACAAGCCGGCGCTTGGACATGAAGATTCCGCGCGGGTGATGCGTAACGAGGCCGCGGCCGGACGGTGGGACCCTGCGCTGGTGCAGCGATTTTTTGAGGTGCTGACCAAGCGGCAGGCAGCGTAAGGAGCTATCTTACCGATCGACGGCTGGGCGGAGTTCAGCATCATTCCTTCTGATTCAGACGACCGTGTCCTGCTGGTTATTCCAAAAAATCGGCAGTTAATGTTTCAAATCTGTAAACTGCTGCCAACATCGTACAATTCTGAATGCGTCTAAGCTGCTGATGGGTTCCTATACGTACAGCATAATCATTCCCGCCTACAACGAGAGCCAGCGTATCTCGGCATCGCTCGACCGAATCCTGGCCTATATTGCCGAGCAGCATTGGGGAGCTGAGATCATCGTGGTCAACGACGGCTCGCGCGATAACACGGCCGAGATCGTGCGCGAGTATGCGAAAACGCACACGATGGTCCGCCTGATCGAGAATCCCGGCAACCGGGGCAAGGGATACACGGTCCGCAACGGGATGATGCAGGCACACGGCGACATCCTATTGTTTACGGACGCGGACTTGTCGTCGCCGATCGAGGAATCGAAGAAGCTTTTTGCGGCGATCGACCGCGGCGCGGACGTGACGTTTGGATCGCGCTGGCTGCAGGCGGAACTGCAAACGGAGCGGCAACCGATCCATCGGCAGGTGTTTGGAAGAATCTTCAACCTGCTGCTGCGGATCATTCTCGGACTGAAGTATAAGGATACGCAGTGCGGCTTCAAGGCGTTCACCCGCAAGGCGGCGCACCAGATCTTTGCGCGGCAGACAATCGATCGTTGGGGATTCGATCCGGAAATTCTTTTCCTGGCTGAAAAGTTCGGCTACAAAGTGGCGGAGGTTCCGGTGGAGTGGGCACACGACGATCGCTCGAAGATCAATCCGGTGACCGACGGCTTCAAGATGTTTGTGGAAATGTTGCGAGTGCGCTGGGCGGATATGACGGGCAAATACGATCGCGGCGTAACCGTGTATGCCGCAAGTTGACGCTCGTCAAGCGGCAGCGCGACGAACAAGGAAGCGAGTGCCCTGAGGCAAGGGAACGGTGATCACGCCCTTCTCGTGATCATTAATCACGGTCAGCTGCGGAGAGCATTCTCCGCACAACCAGAAAAACTCTACCCGGCGGGTGGCCTTGTGGTCCTTCGACTCGGGAGCGGCTTCGCGCTTGGAATCGATCTCGAAAATCTTGCCGTCCCGCAGGTAACGGAAGGGCGTAGAACAAGCCGGGTTTGCACATTTGGAAAGCATCCTGACCTCCGAACTGCAAACGGATTAATCGGGAGACGAACGCCTCCCACGGACTTGCGGTGTACCTCACTATGATGCACGGTTTCTCGAGGCGAGAGCACTGTGAATAAAAAATCCTGTGACAAGGTCGTGGGGCGACATGGCTTCCAGGTGGGGTGGTAAGATACTGGCCGGCGACGGGGTGATTACCTTCCGATCCGCTGTCTGGCACGACGGTTCCCACTACTAATCTGGAGTTCCCACGATGTTCAAACCTATTTTGCGCCAACGTAATTTCTGCCTCGCTGTGGTTTCTTTTCTAGCCGTAGCATTGTTTCCCATAGCTATGTTCGCCGGAGCCGATGATCCGGACCTGACGGTGGTAACGGAGATCCGCCAAGAGGGATTTCGTCATTCGCAGGTGATGGACATTTTGAGCGGCCTGACCGACGGCATTGGCGAGCGACTAACTGGATCGCCAAACCTGAAAAAGGCCAACGAGTGGACGCGCGACAAGCTTACCGACTTTGGGCTGGTGAACGCGCACCTCGAGCCTTGGGGACCTTTCGGACGCGGCTGGTCGAACGAATTCACTTCGGTGAGGATGATCGCACCCGACACTGCGATGCTGTACGCGCTGCCCAAGGCATGGACGAACGGAACCGAAGGCGCGGTCAAGGGCGATGTGGTGATGTTGAAAGTGGATACGATCGCCGATCTGGAGCAATACCGAGGCAAGCTGGCGGGAAAGATTGTTCTGCTCGATCTACCGAGACCGTCGTATGGAAACCGCGAAGTGGAATCGGGCCGTTACGACGCGAAACAGTTGGCGGAGATCGTCGACTACAACACTTCGAACCGGCTGGAGAGCTATCGCGCGGCCATCATCAAATCGCGCGCTTTGACGCGGGCCGTGACGAAGTTTGTCGCAGACGAAAAGGTTTTGGCCACGATTGAAGCCAGTCGCGGCGAAGCGGGACTGCTGTTCGTGCAGGGGACGGACGCCTATAAGAAGGATGTGCAGCCCGGACCGCCGGGACTGGTGATGGCACTGGAACATTTCGGCCGGTTAGAGCGTCTGCTGGACCGTAAAGTACCGGTGCAGATGGAACTCGACGTCCGCAACAAGTTCTATGAAGACGATGCGATGCAATATGACACGATCGCGGAAATCCCCGGCACCGACAAGAAAGACGAAATCGTGATGCTCGGCGGACACCTCGACTCGTGGCATACCGGCACGGGAGCTACCGACAACGGCGCAGGCGTTGCCGTGGTAATGGAAGCGGTGCGAATCCTGAAAGCGATTGGCGTGAAGCCGCGGCGGACGATTCGAATCGGGTTGTGGACCGGCGAGGAGCAGGGACTGCTGGGGTCACGCGGCTATGTAGCAGCGCACTTCGGAGAACACGAAAAACTGGCACTGACTCCGGCGACGGCGGAGATGCCGGAATTCATGCGTCCCCAGGGAAAGCTGGTGACGAAGGCGGATCAGCGGAAAGTGACGGCTTACTTCAACCTCGATAACGGCACGGGGCGCATCCGGGGAATTTATACGCAGGAGAACGCGGCGGTGGTTCCGATCTTCGAAAAATGGTTCGCGCCGTTTTCGGATCTTTCGGCCACGACGATCACGATGCGAAACACGACCGGAACCGACCACCTGTCATTCGATGACGTGGATATTCCGGGATTTCAGTTCATCCAGGACCCGATGGACTACGAGACGCGCACGCATCACTCGAACATGGACGTGTTCGAGCGCGCGAGCAAGGACGACCTGATGGAAGCGGCCGTGATTATGGCGTCGTTCGTCTATAACGCAGCAATGCGCGATGAGATGATGCCACGCAAGCCGATCATGGAAGAGAATCCGCAGCGCAAGACAAACGTTGCGGGGGCGACGGCCACGGGGACGCCGGCGGGCGGAAAGTAGGAAGGGCGACGACTGTTTGGATTTGCGTTGGCGCTGAAACCCGCGATCAACGCAGCAAAAAAATGGCTCGACGCGGCGCCTGATGCAAGTTACGAATTGTTTACAGTTCCGGGACAAACCGGGTGTTGAGCGGCGGTAAGTTCAACGTACCTGGACAAGAGTCCCGTTAACGCCTCTGTGGGTGGCAACCGAGTGTTGCCACCTTTTTTGTTTTGTTAATCGCCGGCCGCACTTTGAGTGATTTGACTGCGACGATAATCTTCGAGGCGAAGTTCCAGTCCACCGAAGTCAGGGTGGTCGTTTAGCTCCAAAGTGAAAGCGATATCGAGTGCGTCTCCGACAACCAAGGGGTCGGTTGCGATGCGTTCGGCCATGCGCCATCCCATAGCTTGCCAGGAACGTGAAGGTTTTCCGCCATGGGGCTGTGAAATGCGCAGCTTGAGGTGCTTATCTTTGATGAGCTTCGGGGGCAGCGTAACGCCGACGTTACGGGCCGAGAAAACCGGCTCGGGGTTGCCCATGCCAAACGGGCGAAGCTGCTGAACGGAGTCATAGAGTCGCGGCGAAACTTCGTTGAGCGAAATATCGGCGTCGTAGCTGAGGGTGGGGATGAAGTCTTCCGGCGTGAGCAGTCCGCGGGCATAGGTGTCGAGTGCGACACGGAGTTCGGGAATGCGATTGCAGGGCAGGCCGACACCGACAGCGGCGGCGTGCCCACCGAAGCGGGTGAAGAGTTCGCGGCAGGACTCGAGAGCTTCGAGAAGATGGAAGCCGCGGATGGAGCGGCCCGAACCGTGAGCTTCGGCGCCGTCGCGTGAGAGGACTATTGTGGGACGGCCGTAGCGCTCGACCACGCGCGTGGCAGTAATTCCGATCACGCCACGATGCCAACCGTCACCGTCGACAACCATGCAATAGGCGTCGCGCAATTCGGGACGCTCGCGTAGTGTAGCTTCAATCGACTCGAGGATGCGCGCTTCTTCCTGCTGACGGTCAGTATTGAGGTCGCTGAGTTTCTGCGCTAACTTGCGGGCTTCGGCTGGATCGCGCTCGTTGAAGAGGCGGATGACGTCTTCGGCGACGTCCATTCGACCGGCGGCATTCAACCGCGGAGCGACGCGGAAGGCGATCTCGCCGGTATTGATCGGCTTCGAGAAATCAATCTGAGCGGCTTCGAGAATCGCTCGCAGGCCAAGATTTCGCGGATCGCGCAGGCCATCGAGCCCGATCTTCGTCAGCACGCGGTTTTCCCCGATGAGGGGAACGGAATCCGCGACGGTGGCGATCGCGACCATCTTGATAAAGGAAGGCAGCAGGCGCGCTCGGTCCGTGGCTTCCAGGAGCGCCTGCGCCACCTTGAAAGCAACACCCGCGCCACACAGTCCCTTGCAGGGATAGGTGCAGTCCGGTTGATTCGGATTGAGCACCGCGAGCGCGTGCGGCACACCTTCGCTGGTTTCCGGAAGGTGATGATCGGTGACGATGAGATCGACGCCGAGACGGCGGGCAGTCTCCGCGGCGGCAAAAGCGCGGATGCCAGTATCGACAGAAATGATAAGGCGCACGCCGGCGGCAGCGGCTCGTTCGATCACATCGTCCTTCATTCCGTAGCCATCGCGAATGCGATGCGGCACATGGAACTGGGTCACGCCTCCACAGAGTTCGATGGCGGTCTTGAGGATGACGACGGCGGTGGTACCGTCGACGTCGTAGTCACCGTAGATGAGCACCAGCTCTTTTCGTTCGATCGCGGCTCGAAGACGCTCGACGGCAGGTTTCATTCCGAGCATGTCATAGGGTGAATGAAGGTGAGAGAGCGCCGGGGCGAGAAATTTCTGTGCTTCCACGGGAGACGTGATTCCGCGGGCGGCCAACAATCGCGCGACAATTGGCGAGAGCTTCAGTTCAGAAGCAAGAGTTTGGACGACGGAATCGTCAACGGTGCGGAGGGCCCAGCGCATCACTCATCACCTTAAAGCTTCGTGCGATGCAAGGCAAACTGCAGTCACGCGTTCTTTCACATTCGGCGCAACAAACGGAGCGCAGTTAGCCGGCCACATCTGTTTTATTTGCGTCACGGAACTGGAAGATTCACTCTGATATGTTGTTAGCTTCAGCCACATGACTCATTCGGAACAGCATCGCTGGCGCGTGATGTCGGCCTTTGCCTTGGTTTACGTCTTTTGGGGATCGACGTACCTCGGCATCGGCGTGGCGGTGAGGTACGTCCCGCCGTACGTGATGACGGGAACGCGCTTCGTTATCGCCGGGCTGGTGATGCTTGCGTATTGCGCGTGGAGTGGCCGCAAGATTGCGGTTTCCGCCGGACAGTTGCTGCGGCTTGGCGTGATCGGATGCCTGCTGCTAACCCTGGCGAACACGTTGCTCGCGTGGGCGGAACAGACGTTGCCCACGGGACTGGCGGCGCTGATCGTGGGGATTACACCTTTGTGGTTCCTGGTGGTGGATAGCTTCCTGATGCGGGGCGATCGGGTGAGCGCGCGCGGATATCTCGGCCTACTGCTGGGAATCATTGGGATAGCGGTGCTGCTTTGGCCGAAGCTGCAGTCGGTGAACGTGCGTGAGCATCGGCAGCTTTATGCGGCGTTCATCCTGATGTTCGGATCGTTCTGCTGGTCGGTGGGCTCAGCGCTTTCGAAGCGATGGCAAAAGGGAATCGATCCGTTCTCGGCGAGCGGATGGGAGATGGCGATCGCGGGCGTACTGAATTTGATGATCGCCGAAGTTCTCGGCGAATATCCGCATGCCCACTGGACGCCTCAGGCGATGGCTGCCGTCGGGTACCTGATCATTTTCGGATCGTGGGTGGGATTCAGCGCGTACATATGGCTATTGCAGCACGTATCGATGTCGAAAGTAGCGACGTACGCGTATGTGAATCCAGTAGTGGCCGTGTTCCTGGGATGGATGTTCCTTCACGAACGCGTGGACATATTTATTGCAGCGGGAACAGCGATCATTGTGCTGTCGGTGGCGTTGGTCACGGGGGCGAAGGTAAGCAAACGCCAGACGCCGGAACGAGAGCTTGCCGCTGTGGAAAGCGCAAGCGATTGAAAACCTCGCCTCGCGTGCGAAAGCTTTTGTCGTGGATGCTATTCGAGAAACGCGACTGACTGTACACCGGAAACTTCGAAGCGCTTGCGGCAACGAACATTTTTGCAAGCGACCATATCGTCTCGACGAACCATGTAGGAGCGGGCTTTCGCGAAGCGGGCGCGATCGCGTTCGTCGGCCCGTCCCGAGAGCGACTTCTTCTTACGTCGGACGAACCATCCCAATTCGTAGTCGGCCGCCTGGCGGCAATGAGGGCAAGTCAGATTTGCCACTCGCGTTTCCGGACGCTCATCAAAGAAGTCACGTTCTTCCATGCGCAATATGCTCCGATTTGATTGTATGCTAGGCAAGCTTTAGGCAGGCAGAAGGCATGGCGAAAAAGGCAAAGAAGAAGAAGTTCAGCGCTGCGGCGGCGGTAAAGTCGGCGGCAAGGAACGTCATCGGTTCGCCACGTCCCACCCAACGTGAAGCGCCAATTACGAAAAAATCACAAGAAAAACACAAACCAACGCTCAGCCGGCTGATCGCCGGCGACGAATAAATCTTCCGTTATCTTCGGGTATCTCCGGGAATATAGCCTGTAACTTCGGGGTTTGTAATGCCTTACCTTGGGAGTTACAGGTCATTGTCCTAATGGCCGGTGATTGGAAGTGGAATTATGTCCGAGGGTACCCCTTTGTTCCGGAAATGGAACAAACACAAGAGAAACGTTTCAATTCAGGTTACTTTCGATTAGTATGTCGGGCCAAGCAGATTGACAGGATTCGGCGCAGAGCAAGGCGCAAGAGAAGGCCGGAGAAGGTCAGTCGCTAAAAATACAGTTTCTGGGCAGCTGCAACTGCCACAAAGAAACGATCGAACACGTACTCAGGAGAAAATTGTGAAACAGCTATTCCGCGTTATGGTGCTCACCCTTGTAACCGCAGGGATTTTCTCGGCTGCGGCTTTCCCAAAGAATGCAACCGTCAGCCCGAAACCGAATGCAGCGCCCATTCCACTGTGCGATCCGTGGGCGAGCCCGGACTGTCACTAAATTTTGTTTGCAGTATTTGGCTGGGGCGGACTGCGACCCTTGTAACGCACTGAGTGTCGCATAGGTCCGCTCCCAGCAAAAATTACGAAGGTACCAGTACCAGAGCCAAATTTGTCTTGCGGAGACCGGGTAAACCGGGTACTCTCCTCGCGAGGTCGCAGAGTATCGTCCTCAAGGGGCTTTTCAACAGGGCAAATCCATGGCAGAGAACCTGGTTAGGATTTTCTGGTTAGCAGCGGCACTGGGGTTGGTTTTCCTGGTCGTTCTGATGCTGCGCAAGAAGCTTCACCGGGAGTTCCCTGTATTTTTCGCGTTCGTGGCGGCGGAATGCGTTGATAGCTGGATCGCGATGCCGATCAAGGCTATTTCCTATAAGGCATTCTTTATCGAGTATTACGTGGTTGCCGCAATCACTACCATTCTGGGATTTGCGGTTCTTCGCGAAGTCTTCCTTCACATTTTCCGTCCTTATGACGCCCTTCGGAATTTCGGCAAGATGTTGTTCCGCTGGTCGGCCGCCGTTCTGATTCTGATTGCCACCGTAATGACGATCTCTTCGGCGCCGCTGACGAGCGCCCCAATCGTCAACTTTATTCTTACGCTCGACCGAAGCGTCCGGCTAATGCAGTGCGGGCTGGTAATCTTCCTTTATCTGTTCGCTCGGCAGCTTGGACTTACGGAACGCCATAGAGTGTTTGGGATTTCGGTGGGATTTGGCGTATTCGCCAGCGTGCATTTGATGACTGTCACGTTGACGGCTTTGTTCCCCGCCGTGACGTCGTCGCATGCGATGTACCTGCTGAACGTGCCTTACCAACTGGCGTGGATGGTAACGGTCATGCTCTGGACCCTTTATATGTATCGCCCCGAGCCCGAACGTCGGCGCGCTACGGTACTGGAACTTCCGGAATCTTGGAATCACACGTTGTCTGGCATCAACAACGACAACAGTGACGCTGCTTTCTTGCCAAACGTAGTGGATACCGTGGAACGCGTCCTGACACGCCGAGCAACTCCGTCCGGTTCTGTGCTTCCGAACTAGGTTCAGTTTCAGAAATTTCGAATGGGCGCCGCGAGAGCGCCTTTTTCGTTTTGGCTGCAAATCAATAGAAATCAGAACAACTGAGGAAGTATCCACACTGCGGGCAGATCAGCTTGCAACTGCGATCAACCAGGTGAGCGGAGCAGTTCGGGCAGACCTGAATTAGCTCTCCAGGTGATGGCTCCGCCGGCGGCTGCTCCGCGGTCTTCTTGGTTTCCTGCTCCATCTCGGGAGCATACACCGCAGGCAGAGCAGCACATCTTGAAAAATTCCGTTTTCACGATTTTGGATTGATCGTATCCCTCCGAGGGCGAACCCCGCGTGGAAACTCGCCTTCTAAGAAGAGCAACACGTCCAGGAATGGGACGCAAAAGGAGTGTGTAATGAAAAAGTTGCTGGTATTACTGGCGATCCTGTCACTCGGGCTGGTCGCCTGGGCCGACGAAAAGGAGGACGCGACGGATCGGCTTGATGCCGCGACCAAGGTCCTCAACCAGATTATGTCCACGCCTGATAAGGGCATTCCAAGTGAAGTGCTCGATGGAGCGAAGTGCATCGCCGTGGTTCCTCACATGGTGAAGGGCGGCTTTGTGTTCGGCGCGAAGCACGGCCGCGGCGTTGCCACCTGCCGTACAGCCAACGGTTCATGGAGCGCACCGTCGTTCTTCGTAGTCACTGGCGGAAGCTGGGGGGCACAGATCGGAGTCGAAGGTGTTGACCTAGTCATGATGGTCATGAACGACAAAGGCATGCAGCAGTTGCTGAACAGCAAATTCCAAGTGGGCGCAGACGTGTCGGCGGCTGCTGGTCCGGTTGGTCGTCATGCCTCGGCTGGCACCGATTGGAAACTCAACACGGAGATCCTCACCTACTCACGTGCCAAGGGCGCGTTCGTTGGTGCGACGATCGAAGGCGCAGGCATTTCGCAAGACAACGATGCAATCCGCGCCATGTACGGCCATGAACTTTCGCCACGGGCGATTCTGACGGGCAGCGTTCCTCCGCCTCCGGCTGCTCAGCAGTTCCTCGCGACGGTTCGTGACGCCAAGACGATGGCCGCGAAACAGTAGTTCGATTGACCTTTGTTGAAAGCCCAGTGATATTCACTGGGCTTTTTTCTTGGGCCGCCTTCAATGGGGAAAACAGCAATGGCGGAGCCGCAGCCCCGCCATGCCGATCGCAAAACTCAATCGCCGCCGACACCGCCCTCTCAGGACACTCTCCAGGAACGGCGCGGGAAATCTGTGGAGTCGTTCGAAGCTAGGGTAGAGCCCGTCTGCCGGTAGCCAACTGCACGATCAGGACGATTACGGCAGCCACCAGCAGCAGCCACAGCCAAGCCCCAATTTGATACGTTCCTACCAGCCCCAGAATCCACATGACCAGCAGGACCATGAAGATGAACCAAAGCATTCGTCACCTCAGACCGTTTACGGTCTTGGTATTGAGGTGCTGGTTACGTCTGCGGGGTTGCAAGTGAACTCTCGTTCGGCTTCTCAGGCCAGCGTTGCTGCTCCGTCGAAATCTGGCGTTACAAAACGTTTCACCAACTTGCCTCAGGTATCAGGGGAATTCCGGCCGAGTCACTCTTGACCAACACCGTTCCTGCATTACGAACGGTGGTCGATCAGAAATCCACGTCACGAATCATCCGGTGGTCGACGACTTCGTAGTTGGTCTTAACATCCCCTGGAGACACTCCTCAGACTCTCTTCATTTGAAGCTAAGTAACAAGTTCCGCCCCGCCACATTCACTCTTTCTCTGTGGTTAATTATTCGCGATTCAAACTAATTCAAAATCTCGCCGAGCGTGTCGATTTCCCTTTTCGTCGTTCGACTCACCGATGAGAGACATAAAGATGAAGGTGTATGAATAGGTCGATTTTCACAGCGGTAAAGAGCAAAAAAACTTCATCCTTTTGCCCTTTGCGGAAATCAGAGGAGTACTCCCAAATCACTCGCCTGGTGGGGTTTCCAGTCACTTTTCACTGGATTCGAGGAGCGGCGAGGCAATCACTTCAGAGCTGAGAAAGCACATTGGGACGAAGCGCTTCTCGGCAGTGACGAACAATAACGACTCTTGAGAGGTTTTTGTATGGCGAAACGAATGCTCCTGATGCTGGCTGTGGCAGCGCTGGTGATTGTGGGTCTCGGGTACTTTAAGACCCAACAGATACAGGCGGCGAAGCAGCAATTTGCTTCGATGCAGCCGCCACCCGATGCGGTTACCACGGTCGTTGCCAAGCGGGAGATATGGCCTTCTACCCTGAGCGTGGTGGGAACGATGCAGGCAGTGCATGGTGTCACCGTGAGCGCCGATCTGCCCGGAACAGTGGATCGCATTAACTTCGAATCGGGACACGTGGTTCAACAGGGCGAAGTGCTGGTGGAACTCGACACGCGGCAGGAGCGGGCCCAGCTCGCAGCAATGCAAGCTACGCGCGATCTGAACAAGATCAACTACGACCGCATGGAGCAGCTCAATAAAGAAGGTGTTGTTTCGCGGATGGATTATGACAAGGCGATAGCCGACCAGAAGCAGTCGGAGGCGAATGTCGCCGAGATCCGCTCCAGCATCGATCGCAAAACTATTCGCGCACCCTTTACTGGTGTGCTGGGCATTCGCCAAGCGAATCTCGGACAGTACCTTGCCGCGGGCAATCCAATCGTGACTTTGCAATCGGTGAGCCCCATCTACGTGAACTTCAGCGTGCCGCAGCAGAATGTCGGGCGCGTGCACGTTGGCAGCGACGTAAAGCTGACGGCAGACAATCTGCCAGGGTCGACGTTTACAGGCCGCATCAATGCGCTGGACTCTATGGTCGACGCAACCACACGCAATATTCAGGTGCAGGCAACAGTTTCAAACCCGCAGGGCAAGCTGCACCCCGGAATGTTTGTTCAGGTGGAGATCAACGTCGGCGCAAGCCGTACCCTGATTCCGCTTCCCGCCTCAGCGATCAACTACGCGCCTTTTGGCAATTCGGTTTACGTCGTAACCGATATGAAGACTCCGGACGGAAAGCCTTATCGCGGTGTGCGGCAGCAGTTCGTGAAGGTCGACGGCTCCCGTGGCGACCAGGTCGGCGTCGTATCGGGCATCAATCCGGGTGACGAAATCGTCAGTTCCGGAGTATTCAAACTTCGCAACAACGGTGCAGTTGCAGTCAACAACAAGGTGCAACCTGGGAACAATCCGGCCCCGAAGCCCGAGGACAACTAAATGAAGTTCACGGATCTGTTTGTTAAGAGACCCGTTCTTGCGATTTGCATCAATCTGGTGATCCTGATTGCCGGATTGCAGTCGATCCGCTCGCTCAGCGTGCGTCAGTATCCGCGCAGCGATATCGCGGTGATCCAGATTTCGACCGTTTACGTCGGAGCAAACGCCGACCTCGTCCGCGGCTTCATAACGACGCCGTTAGAGCGCGTGATCGCCAGCGCCGATGGCATCGACTACATGGAGTCGTCGAGCACGCAGGGGCTGAGCACGATCACGGTGCACCTGAAGCTGAACTACGACACTAACGCGGCGCTCACGCAGATCCAGGCGAAGGTGCAGCAAGTCCGCAACGATCTGCCGCCCGAAGCTCAGATTCCTGTTATCGACCTGCAGACCGCCGACACGCAGTTTGCCTCCATGTACCTGGGTTTCTCGTCGTCGGAACTCGACCCAAACCAGATGACGGACTACCTGACGCGCGTGGTACAGCCAAAGCTTAGCGCCATCAGCGGTGTGCAACGGGCCGACATTTTGGGCAAGCGCACGTTTGCGATGCGCATCTGGCTGAAGCCCGAAAAAATGGCTGCTCTCGGCATTACGCCATCAGCGGTGCACGATGCGCTCGCGAATAACAACTATCTTTCCGCGATTGGGCAGACCAAGGGATCGATGGTTTCGGTAAACCTGGTCGCGAACACGTCGCTGCGCACTGCCGACGACTTCAAGGCCCTCGTCGTAAAACAGAATAACGGAACCGTGGTGCGGTTGGGCGAGATCGCCGACGTCGAACTAGGCGCTGAGACTTACGACGAAGACGTGCGCTTCAACGGCGAGTCGGCAACGTTCATGGGAATCTGGGTTCTGCCCACGGCGAATTCGCTGGAAGTCATCAAGCAAGTTCGCGAGGCGATACCGGGAATTCGCGCGCAATTACCCGCGGGCATGAAGGTGGGCATTCCGTACGATTCAACAGCCTACATCGAAGACGCAATCAAGGAAGTGCTCAGCACGTTGACGGAGACGCTGATCATCGTGATCATCGTTATCTTCCTGTTCCTGGGTTCAGCTCGCTCTGTGCTGATTCCGGTGGTTGCGATACCGATTTCGCTGATCGGCGCGGTATTCCTGATGTTTGCCGCAGGCTTCACTATCAACCTGCTGACGTTGCTCGCGATTGTGCTGTCGGTTGGCCTGGTCGTTGATGACGCGATCGTCATGGTGGAGAACGTGGAACGCCACCTGCACGAAGGGAAGACGCCGTTCCAGGCTGCGAAAGATGCTGCTCGCGAACTGGTCGGACCGATCATCGCGATGACGATCACACTGGCTGCTGTCTATGCTCCAGTCGGCATCCAGGGAGGCTTAACTGGAGCGTTATTCCGTGAGTTTGCCTTCACCCTGGCTGGCGCGGTGATAGTCTCCGGTATCGTCGCGTTGACCCTGTCACCAATGATGGGTTCGAAATTGCTGCGTGCCGGCGACACGGAACGCGGGTTCTCCGGATTCATCAATCGCCGGTTTGAAAACGTACGCAACCTTTACACGAGGATGCTGACCAGCACTCTGCAGTACCGGCCTGTGGTTCTTACCGTGTGGGTACTGGTAGCGGCGCTGGTGGTTCCGTTCTACCTGTTCTCGCAGAAGGAGCTGGCACCCGCGGAGGATCAAGGTGTGGTGTTCGGCGTAATTCAAGCCGCACCGAACTCGACGCTCGATCAAACGAAGCTCTATTCACAAGAGGTGCACGACGTTTACGAGTCGTTCCCCGAACACGACAGTATCTTCCAGATCACCGATCCTGGTGGCGGCTTTGGCGGCATGGTCACCAAACCGTGGAGCCAACGCAAGCGTACGGCTCAGCAGTTGATGCTTGCGTCCACCGGGCCGCTATCGCAGGTTGCCGGGATCCGTGTGATTCCGCTAACGCCTCCGCCTTTGCCGGGCGGCGGTAATTTCCCAGTCGATTTTGCGATCGTGTCGTCGGCGGAACCGCAGCAATTGGCACAGTTCGCCAACGAACTGGTCGCAAGAGCATTCAAGAGCGGCATGTTCATCTATGCCGATACCGACTTGAAGTTCGACCAGCCACAAACGGAAGTTGTCTTCGACAAGGACAAGCTGCGTTCGCAGGGCGTGGATTTGAGCCAGGCGGGCGAAGACTTGTCGACGTTGCTCGGCGGAAATTATGTTAACCGTTTCAGCGTAGAAGGGCAGAGCTACAAGGTAATCCCAGAGGTGAAACGCGTAGATCGGTTGACCCCCGACCAGCTCTCGCAAATCTACGTCAAGGGCTCGAACAACCAACTGGTGCCGCTGTCGACCTTCGCAACTTTGAAGACGACCGCCGAACCACGATCGCTGAACAAGCTCCAGCAGTTGAATGCAGTTCGAATTCAGGGCGTGATTCCGCCGGGCGTACCGCTCGACCAGGCGCTTACGTTCCTGGAAGATAACGCGAAGCAAATCCTCCCCCAGGGTTTCACCGTCGATTACGCGGGTGAATCGCGGCAGCTTCGCCAGGAGGGCGGAAAGTTCCTGGGAACTTTCCTGCTCTCCGCAGTTCTGATTTACCTGGTGCTTGCGGCGCAATTTGAGAGCTTCCGCGATCCGTTCATCGTGCTCGCGGGATCGGTGCCGCTCGCCATTTCAGGGGCGCTGATGTTCTCGTTCCTCGGGCTGACGACGCTGAACATCTACAGCGAGGTCGGACTGATCACACTTGTGGGATTGGTGTCAAAGAACGGTATCCTGATTGTTGAATTCGCCAATCACCTGCAGGAACAGGGACGTGAAAAGATTGTCGCCATCGTCGAAGCAGCCCGCACGCGATTGCGACCAATTCTGATGACGACAGCGGCCACAGTCGTCGGCCACTTCCCTCTCGTCCTTGCGAAAGGCCCGGGAGCCGGCGCTCGCAACAGCATCGGTATCATGCTGGTCAGCGGAATGATCATCGGCACTGTCTTTACGCTATTCGTTGTGCCGTCGATCTACATGCTGGTTGCCCGCAGGCACATGGCCCTGGTGGATGAAGTCAGCGACGCCGAAGTCGCTGAACTGAGCGAAGCAGCGTCGTAGACGCAGTGCTTAGAAGGCGGCCTGAGAACAGTCGGGCCGCTTTTTTTGCTTATCGGATGGTCGACTCGATGGTCGTGTTCGGGTAGTAATGGGCAAGTATCTGGCGAAAATCCGCGCCAGTTTCAGCCATCGCTTTGGCTCCTGCCTGACATAACCCAATGCCGTGTCCCTGTCCCACGCCCTTCAGCAATACGTAGTCTCTTTCTTTCGCCATAACAAAATCGTTACTCGGAACGGCATTCCAGCCTTTTCGGCGCACTAACTTCAATCGTGACGATTCATCCGAGGGGCGAAGAACAATCGCATCCTCACGGGAGATACTGCTTGCCCAATGAACCGGATGGGAGCGACAGTATGCGCACTCGACGGGATAGTAAGGGTAATTCCCCGCACTCATATTTAGCTCCGAAGGCGTATGCGTGCGCCCGCTGCAACTTCGCGTATACATTGCAGTGATCGTCTTGGACTCATAAGTCAGGACCATACCACGAGTGGCTTGCACTGCGTTCGCCACACTGCTCCTCGGTTCGGGAGTCTCACGCATGACCTGGCAATGAGTGGTATCACAGAAATCAAAATCTTCATGACGCCCGCGGCCTGCGATCAGATACGAACGGGTTGCAACCGCCTGTGCCTTTAGCATCTCCAAGGGAGTGGCGGGCGCACTCTCCGCTGCCACGACTGACGCGACGGCCACCTCCTCATCCATTTGAACGATTGCAATCAGTTCCGAGCCCTCGACTTTGATTTCGAGCGTACCGTGATAACGACGCGTGATCTTGTGCGGCACAGCGAGTTCGAAGTCCACTGGCTGGCCTTTGCGACCACCCACCAAGATGCGATCTGCCCGTAGGGAATGCGGTCCTGATGTGATCAAGATCTGTCCGCGAGAGAACGCGAGGCGTGCGCTTGGTATCCCCGAGCTTCGCTCGAGCGCGATTCGCTCCTCACCCGCGCGAACTACCAGCGCCGAGTGGCCAGTCGCACTGAGGGTCAATTCGTGCGGGTGAAATAAGCCAAAGACACCAATGGTGACATCGGGAGTTGACTCGGATAGGCCAGCGACCGCATTTCGCCCGAGAGGCGAAACCGTATTCGCCGAGAGCAAACCAAGGACAAAAATGGGAAGCAAAAAGAGTTGAAGCGAGGAGCGGATGCTACTCTCCGATGCGTTGCAGGATTGCTCCGGCGGTCTTGGCGGCTTGCGCACCCGGCGCGCCATGGACCCGGACCATCAATAGGATACGCGGATCATCAGCCGGCCATACGGTAATCGCAAATCCATCGCCTGGAGCACGTTTTGCGTGAGTGCAAGGTGCCGTGCCCGTCTTGGTCAGGGCTTCTCCGTTTCTAACTGCTCGATCGACGGCGGCACCAGTCCCCAGTCGCGCCGACATCGCCATCCCGTCGACGATTTCGTGGATTCCCGGCTGATCTCTGCGACGAACTAGTTCCAGATAGGCTTTGGCCATCTTGAGGGGAGAGACCCGCCAACCATCTCCGATACCAACCAGCGCAGGAGTGGGCGCCGCGGCGCTGGGTATCTCCGGCCCGAAACGGATGGCGGTGGATGAAACCTGCCTAGCATCCAAACTACTGGCCAACATCTCGAAATAGGAGTTACAGGAGTACGCAATCGCCGTGGTCAGGTTCACTTTCCCGTGCCCACGCCTGAACCAACAATTGGAGGCAGCTCCGTGGCACACGTACGGCGGAAACTGAAAACCGTGCTTTTCGCCGTAGGCGAGCGCGGTGAATGGCTTGACGAGCGATCCCATTGGGATCGGTTTTTCAGCCATTTCCCAACGCGAAGCCAGAAGTCGTCCGGAGTGAGCATCGAAGACCAAGAGCGAAAGATCAGGGTTCGTGAATTCCCGCCTTACAACTTCCGCAGTCGCTTGGGAAAAAAGTGAATCGTCCGAATCTGCGGAAACTCGCACTCCACTCTGTGACGTCAGCGACGCAAGGAGAAATATAGTCGTCAAAAGCAAAATATGTCTTAATGCGACCATTGGTAGATAACCGTTTGCCTGACCTTGCCCTTGTCACCCCGAACCACGATTGATTCACCGGAAACGGCAGACAACGATCCACTCAGACCAGCGATGGTGCCAGAAAAGAATTGTGGCTCAGGTTGCAAGTCCGGCTCGGTTTTCATGTTTGGACGATCGACCACCGACGCAAACCGAGCGAAATTTTCGCACTCCCGTTCATGATTAAAGCCTGCGATAAACTCAGCCGGCTGTTGGTCGGTTTTTCGCTCAAGATTGGCCAACATCGCTTCAGCCATTGGAGCATCGTCTGCGACGATCAGGTAGTTCCGGTGAACGGAAACGATCAGTGGCCATAAGCCATCGAGTTCCAGGTATCCTGGTTTCTGCTGCCAGCTAACTCCAAGTCCGCTAGCCGTTAATTCCGGACGAACATAGCCGGCAATTGCTGCCTGGACTTCAACTTGATTCCAATCGCCATCGCTGACGAGGACGACAGCGCTGCGCGTGTGCACGAAAACGCCGGCAATATCCCGAGCCGTGGATTGAACCTGAAGCGCAGCGCGCGCACGCGTTCTTTCCAGAAGATTCTCCAAAGCTGACTTTCCCTTCACTTCCGCGCGCGTCGCAACTGGCTGATCGATACGCGTTTCCAAATCGGTCCCGCCCACTTCACCCGAGGTCAACTGCACTTGCGGTGCGTTTTCCGACGGAGGGGCCGTTCCGAGACGCGGGTCCAGGAGCTTAGTTTTGAGAAGGTCGAAGCATGTCGCAGCCGACGGCGTCGCTGTTGCCACATAGCTTCCTGTGCCCGACGGGACCAGGCGAACAACTTCTGCTGTGGCCGTGAGAGATTCGGACGGCGGCCCAGAATCGACATCGGCTTTCCGAATCAATGTACGCTCTTCGCGGTATTCCCTGCCCGACAGGAAGAGATCGGAAATCGCGGCAGAGTAGTGCGACAAGTCGGTGATGTTTTGCTGCACCCAATAAGTACGGAAATATCCGTCGGGCACAATCTTCTCGAGATTAAGGACCATGCGCAGGTCGCCAGCCTCTTTTGCATTTCCCGTCGCTTTGGACCACCACTCTTCACTTTCGACAGTGCGCTGTTGACCGCCCGCCATCAACTGAAGCGCACCAGCAAGCAAGTCTTCCCGTGTTGCCAGCAGGAGGTAGTCTCCTGAAACGGCAAACGCAACTTCCCGTTGCGATTCTGGGTCGCGGCGGATGTAGAAGGCCGTACCCGCAACGTTGCGGAGTTCGAATTTGGCACGAGTTTGCCAAAGTGCAGTCTGCATCGACTTGGCGGATGGCAAATGCGTGATGTAAAGGAATTGCAGCTTTCCGATATCGTAGAGAGCCAGCGCGCTATGATCGCCGGCCACCTCAGAAAGAAACTTCATGTCCGGTGGCAAACCGCCCGCAGCAGCAAATTGATCGCCCGCGCCTTTCAGGCGAAGAAACAATCGCGATTCTGAAAACACGTGGTAGCTGGTGCTCGCTGACCACTGCTGTTTCTCGAGGGAAGCGTTCCATTGGCCCAGCAGCGAGGAAAAGTCTTTCGCCTCGATATACAGCAGCGGTCCCGCTGGAACGTATTGCGAAAGCGGTTTCTCCGGCAGGATCGGGTTAGCAGTCTGAAACACCGACCAGGCGGCTCCGCAGCATGCAACAGCAATCAGCAGAAACGTAACGAGCCGCTTCATTGCTTCACCGCTCCTTTCGCCGAAGTAGCCGCCGGTGAAGGATTCATTCGCGCGACCAGCCGCGGACGCACCATACGATCCTGTTCTAACGCTTCGTGGAACACCGGTTCGCGAGCCGCATTCTGTTGCCGTAACCGCCGTTTACTTTTCACTGCAGCCATCTTGCCTAAGATTGCTTTGCGTGAAGTGGGCCCCGTTTCAAGCGATCGTGCCGTCTGGTAGTAGGACAATGCTTCGTCCAAGCGGTCAAGACGCACCATAACGTCGGCGATCTGCTGAGCTAATTCCGCCTGTTGCGCTCGTGTCAGGCGAGTGGAAGTCATCGCGGCCGCAACGTCAAAGTTGGTGCCTTCATCGCCGTCGTCCTCCGTGTCGGCTGAGCCGACGATGTCCTCTTCGCTGTCAGGCTGCTCTTCCTGACGCAGGAATTGGCCCTGCGTCAGAGGTTCAATCATTGCGATCGCCAGTTCGTTCGACTCAACGCTGGAAGCTGCCCGGAAGAGTGGAACCCGCGCCTCTTCGCGCAGTGGAAAGTCTGTAACGCAATGGGTAAGAAGCTGCAGACGGGTATGGGGATCACCTACATTCTGAGCAGCGAGAATGCGGGATTCATAGAAATAGAATTTGTCGGCAGTGACCGCAGTGACGGCGGTGGCAGGGCCGGCAAGGAGGTTCAGCTCGGCGCTTCCAAGGCCGGGGTGAGAGCGGTTTTCGAGCGCGCTGGCCGCCTGAATCCGAACCGCATAAGAAGCCTGCGTTGAGGCGGCGATCGATGCCAGAGTATTCTGCGCCTCGGCTGCATCTTTTCCTGCCGCCACTTGCGCTTTTGCGAGTCGCACTCGATAGGACGCGTCCCACGGAGCTGATTTCACCAATTCTTCGAGGAATTCGATAGCTTCAGCGTTGTGACCGGTTTTTTCCAGCAAGGCTGCGGCCGGATCCAGATTCTCCAATGGGTTCCCGACGACGATCACCAACCGGTGAAGGAGGTCGAGGGCGCCCGCAGTGTCTCCAGAAGCAAGCCGAATTTCGGCGAGTCCCAGGAAGTTGGCGGCATTCAACTTGTGCTCTTCAATTTCGCGGGCGAACGCATATTCCAATAACTTTCTCGCGGATTGCTTGTCACCGCTGTCGAAGATTTTACGGGCAGCGTCACGGATGATTTCGTCTGCCGGAGCGTTTGCCGGATCCTCACGATATTCCGTGATCTTTGCATCCAGTGTCCCGAGTTGTGCGGCGGCCAGTAACTGCAGAGGTATCAGTTCGGCGATATGAGCATTTTGCGCCGCCTTTGGCATGGCCTGGATGGCAGCCGCAGCCTGGGAATATTCGCGGGCTCGGATGAGATAGGCGATCCATCGCACCTGCCAAGACGCAAGGTCCTGCTCTGCTTCGTCGTGAGCCGCGCCAGTAAGCTTCTCGGCAGCATTCCGTTTCAGATCGATGATGTTCTGATAGATCGCACCACGTTTCGGCAGAGGAATCCACGAAGCATCCGCAATATCGCTCAATACCTGTGCCGGATCATCCGCCGACGTCGACAGACTAATAATCCAGGCTGTCGCGGCCGCGGGGTCGCCTGTAGCCGAATACACGGAATGCAGAATGGCATTCGATCGATAGTTGCCGTTGTGACGGAGGTAAGTGCGAACGATGGCTTCGGCATCCGGTTTCAGCTCGTTAAATAGCTTGCGAGCTGCCAGCTGATCACAGGTTCGTCCGAAGTCGGCCCAGAACGATTCTGGCATGTGCGAGCTGTTCAACTGGTTCGACAGAACTCTGAATGCCCGCTTCCATTGGTCGAATGCAGCCGCGTGATCGCCCTGGTGGTAGAGAGCCACGGCAAGACTATCGATGGCCGATGGACGATTAGGGCCCAATTCCAGTGCGTGATTGTAGTCGACGATCGCGCGGGGAAAATCGCCGGAGGCCGCGTAGTAGTCGGCAAGAATCAAATACCCCGATTCGCTCGCTGGACTCTCCTCGAGAACCGATGGCAGGTAATCCTCGGGATTATCCTGTTTCGTGGCACCCAAATATTCACCATACCGAGATCCGTAGTAGAACCAGGCGTTGCCGGCGAGTTGCTGATCGCGGTTTACGGGCTTGCCGATGCGATCGCCGATCGTGGCGTTTCCCAGCGCCGCTGCGAAGGCGCCCTTCACATCCGCAGATGGATCTGCATAATAGAGTCCAACGAGAGAGTTATAGGCTTTGTTCCACACCACGGGGCGCGTTTTGGAACGTGAATCCACCATTTCGTGCGACAGCGCGGTTCCCCCATTCGCGACCACATAACTCGCTGCCTGCCCGCCCCACTGGACGTTCCAGGTTGACGCGATGCGAACCAGTTCCTTGGGCTGCCTTGCCAGTAGTAGCTTGAAAAGCCTCTGCTGGTGGCCGTTATCGAGTTCGTTGAGTGATACGCTCTGCAATACTCGCAATTCGTTGGATTGATCTTCGGACGAGCGATAAGCGTCGGCGGCTGCGACAAGCGGATTGTACCGACCAACCGGAGGAACAGTGGCGGCGTAGCGTTCGAGGTTACCGGCTAGCTCTGAAAACAATCCACGCTGGCGCTGCAGGGTGATATAGCGCTGCAGGTTCTCGCCTTCCGACTTAGCTCCGCGCTCCATCAGCACTTGATAGCGCCACAATGCTTCCTGATATGAGAGGGCGCCGCTTTCCGCCAACGGAATCGCGAATCGCTCCACGTCCGCAGAACTCATGCCCGACCGCTTGCTCTCCGCGAAGTGGGCAAATGTCAACCGTTCTTCGGGTGTGAAATAAGCGTTCTCGGTCGACCCCATTTCCTCCAGCGCAGCCGTCATCGCCCGGCGCGCAGCTTCAGTTCGAATTCGCCGCGTGTTTTCCCGCCATTCCGAATCAGCCATGCCCGCCATGCCCAGCTTCGCAACTTGCTCTTTCAGAATGGACAGATTTGCGGATGCTCCGTCGAATGCAGCCTGTAGAGTCTCGTAGGCAACTTGATATTCCCGAAGCCGAGTCATGATCCGAACGTACTCTTTGACGCCAGCCTGGTAAGAGTCGCTTGTCAGTAGATCTGTACCGGCAGCTTTAACGCCTTTGTCTGCGAAACTGCGCGCCTGCGGCAGCATTCCCCAGCCTTCCAGACGTCGTGCCACTTCGAAATAGTTCGACGGATTCTCAGGACGACCGGTGATCAATGCCGCTTCGAGCGCGGCCACAGTTTGGTCCGGCTTCCCTTCCCGGGCGCGAACGGCCGCGACCTTTTCCATCCACCGCGGAGCGTTGTAGGTCAGCTGGTAAATGTGTTCGTAGTCTTTAGCGGCATCATCGAAACGCATCAGGCGTTCCTCAAGCCCGGCGCGAACGATGAACAAATCCGAGCGGTCGGGTCGAAGCGCCACCGCTTCGGTGTACGTCTCGATTGCCGCGGGATAGTCTTCAAGATTTGTCTGGATCCGAGCCAGGACCATTGACCATCGATAGTCGCGGGGGGACTTCGCCACTGTCTTGACATAAAAATCAGCCAACTGCTGCTGGCGTTGATAGCGCAAGGCGTAAAGTGCTGCTTCCGTTGTCAGCGAATCGTCTTCCGGGAAGTTGTTGATCAGCTCGATGTATTGATCGACCGCTCCCGCGTAGTTTTTCATTCGAGTGAGCGACGGAATCAGGCCGCGGCGAAGGGTTGCGATCTGTGCCTTACGGGCATCACTCGAGAGAGTCGAGTCCGCGCGGAAAAACGCAATCTTGTCGAGATAGAACTGCTGCAGGCCGGGATCGTCTCCAGCTTGCGCATAGGTGTCGGCCATCGCCGCCAGGTACTCGCCGTTGTAAGGCGAATCTTTCAGCAAAGCCGCCAGTTCATCTTGCGCCTCCCGAAAGCGTTTCGCTTCGGTCATTTTGCGTGCGGCCTCAAAGCTGAATTGGCGGCTCAAATCCGGATATGCGTCTTTGGCAGCCTGTCGCAGTACGTCGATCGCCTGCGACTGCATCTTCATCCGCCAGTAGAAATCGACGGTGGAGCGAACGACTCCGAGGATCTTGGAATTTTCGCGGTAGAGTGCCTCAACATTCTTTTGAGCAGCTTCGAACTGCTTACGACTCTCGTACAGCTGGATCAGCGAATATCGCAGCTGCAACCGATTGACAGGGTCGGTCGTCAACGAAGCCTGCTTCTCGAGCGCATGCTGGCGAACGTCTTCAAGAGACTTCTGCTGTGCCAATCGCTCGATATCTTCTGCCTGTTCGATCGAATTAGTGCGGCTCACGATCGAATCGAGAAATGTAGCCAACTCCTGCTTGCGATTTTGAGTCTCCAGCACACTAACTCGTACGTTAATCGCAGTCATTGTGGGAGCTGCGCCCGCAACGGCGTTTTGCGTCGCCTGATCGACCAGGTCGTGGAACCTCGGGCGCCGCGCCAATTCGAGCAATCGGCTTTCGGCGGATGACCCAGGCGCACCCAAGGCCCCCTTCATGTAGTCATCGATCGCGCGAGGATAATCGCGCTTGTTTTCGTAAATGGCGCCTTCTTCGTAAGCATAGAGATTCGGATCCCGCAGTCGATCACGACCCAGAGTCAGTAGTCGAACTGCATTGTCGAAGTCGAAATAGTCCCAGTAGATGGTCGCTGCGTCGAGATAGCCGGAGGATTGCCCAGGAGCGACCTGCGGAATTCGTTCCCAGTACGGCGCGGCTTTCGCAAAAAGGTTCCGGTCGGCGTAGGTATCGCCAATCCGCGCCATCAACTCTGTATCCCCAGGGTTAGCTCGCAGCAAGTTTTCTTCGATTTGCACCGCGATCTCGGTATCGGTTGGATCAAAATACGCAAGCGAGCGATAGACCGACGACGCGGTGTTCGCGATTTCTCGCTCCGCCGGATACATTCGTGCCAGCGCCTTGAACACTGGCGCGCTGCTTTCGAAGTGCGAGCGCCACAAGTCTCCGTAGGCGAGAAAGGTGGCAGCTGCCGGATTTTTCTCCCACGCCGCAGAGTCCGGCACACTATGGCGAATCGCCGAGAGTTCGCTGGCCAGAGTGCCGCGTCGCGAGAGAAATTCGAAAAACTCGTCGCGCAGCTCCGGTTCTTCGAACCAATGCTGGCGCAATAGAGTTTCCCAGGCGGCCAGATCGCGAGTTGACGGAGACTGGTAGGCCGCCAGAAGATTCCTGACAAATACAGGGTTGTGTGGAAATCGCAGGTGGGCGTACTGGTTCAGCCGCAAATAGAGGGCAGGACTGCCACCGTTGACGTTGTCGAAGTACCGCTCCAGATCGCTTCCGCTGAACGTCTTCACCGCCTGGCGCGTGAGTTGCTCAAGTTCGGCATTGCGCTTCTGGCGAAGGTAGAAGCGGGCCAATTTGTCGTACCACGATTTGTCCTGGAAACGAGCGATTGCACGCTTATAGACTTCTTCTTGCTCTCCACCGAGTTGGTTCTGTTCGACAAACACGGCGAGTCGCTCATACAGTCCAGGATCATCAGGATTGCGGTCGATCTCCCGACGTAAGACGGCCAATGCGGGCAGAACCTGCCTGGTCTCGGCGAGTCGCGCCAGGTAGCGTTCCAGCACGCGGGCGTATTCGGGAGAACGCGGCCCCGTTTGTGCATTGGGCGCCGTGCTTGATTCCAGCCTAAATGAATCGCTCGCGCGGTGCTGTGGATTGACGTTCTCGTCGACGGATTTGGTCTGCGGTTGGGCCTCGTCGTCCCCTTCCTCTGCGCTTTCATCGCTGGCATTTCTGGCCGCAGGGCCGTAGGCGTTTCCACCGTTACCCCCACCGGCGACGCCGAGCGGAACGTTCTGAGCTCTCCCCGCGAGTTCTTTGAGAACTGAATCATAGATGGCAAATTCGCTCTCGGTCGCGCCCTGCCGTGCGTAGGCGTCCGCCATCAGCAACGCTACAGAAGTGCGCTCCGATGCGTTCGGAAAATTCGCTAGAAACTCCTTGCCGCCCAGGACAACCGCGTCGCTCTCGCCGGAATTCGCATAGAACTCCAGAATCTGCTCGTGCAACGCGGATCGACGTGACGAGTTCGGAAATCGCGAGTCCAGCAACGCCAGCAATTCCACGGCCCGTGAACGGTGGAAATAAGGAACGGCGCGCTGCTCTTCTTCCGAGTACTGCGAGGCCGGATGTGTCGTGTTCAGAATCAGCGACAGGATGCCGTTCAGATAGCCCGGTCCCTGATCCATCGTCGCAATATCGCGATACATCGAAAGATCCCCGGAGCCGAAGCGAATAGTGGTTTCAGGTGCAGTCAGCAAGATACCTGTAAGACCGGCAATCGCGACCTCTTGCGCGTCAGGCATGCCCTTGCTGTTATAAAGCGCAAAGTAGTAACGTGCCGATTCCGGATACGCGTGAATCTCTTCCAACAGGCGCGCACAGGTGTAGAGTTCCTGTGACGTCCATGCCGATTTGTTCGCCTCCTTATGCGCGAGAAGGTCGGCGATCACTTGTTGCGCCACTTCCGTCTTGCCTTGCTGCTGGTAGTAGTAAAAGAGTCGAGCCGTGGCGTTGAGGTCTTCCGGATTTGTTACGAGCGCCGCATGAGCGTCGTCGCGAAACTTGCGTAGATTCCGGGTATCGCGCAGCAGGTCGAAATAGCTCTTCACGAGTTCGGGATTCCACAATGGCTGGAAGCTCTGTTCGTAAACGGCCAGGCCTTCGCGCACCGAACCGCGCCGGTATTCGACCATCGCGTTCGCTCGGACCGGAAAAACCTGATCGTTCGGAAACTGCTTACGATAGTCGGCAATCAATTGGCCGGCCGCCGCGTACTCCTTCTGTTCCACCAGGAACTGCAAGAAGCGTGCATACAGCGATTGCTCTGCCGGATACCGGGCAATCCACGCGCGATACTGGAAGATCGACACTTCCTTCGACATTCTCTGCGCTTGAATCACGGTAAAGATTCGCTCAAACGCCTGCCAGGAGCGCTGTTGCGGAGAAGCAACAAGCTTTTCCGATGAAATGGGCGGGGCGGTCGCCACTAACGCCAGAGTCTTAATTTCGTCTTGTGGGCGTACTCGTCGGTGATAGAAATCAGCCAATGCGAACTCGGCGTCAGCCTTGTCGGATGCATCGTTCAAGTACGCTTTCCAGTCGGACTCGGCGGCAGTAAAGTCCAGTTGCTGCTCGTCCTCCATCGCGCGCAGTGAATAGAGTTCTGCGTTGTGAGGCTGAGCTTTGATCAATCCCTCCAGAGCTGTCCGGGTTTCGCCAGGAGGTCGGCGAAAGAACACGGAAGTTCCAGCAACCGTCATCGCGCGGAAGAATGCCGACTCAATCGCCGTTCCAGCTTCGATGTTCCGAATCCACGAGGGCAACTGTGCGAGGGCTGAAATTGCGGCAAGCGAAACCGCCAACGTCAGAAGTCCTACGCGACGAGAACTAAGGAAGCACTTCAATCTGCACCTCCTCTGTACCGATGTTGTGGGCAATATCTTCGGCGTTTACTGTCAGCTTGTAAGTGCCGGGAATCAAATCCTCGGGAATAGCGAGTGTTCCAGTATTCGAGCCTGCGACCGCATCCCACCGGAGCGCAACCGGAGCAGCGCCCGGCATACGCGCAACCAACGTTCGAGTACTTTGTGACGCACTAACTTTTAGATTAACCACGTCGCCCCGATGGAAGCGCTTGCGGTCGATTTTGATCTGGACTACAGGGGGCTTGCTGGCGATCACGAACGTCTTCGATTCCCGATATGTATGGCCGGTTCTGTCCCGGAGAATAAGCCGCACGGTGTAGGTTCCATCCCGCATGTCGGCAGGCGCGAGAAAACGGGTCTGCCAGATATCCTCGGACGAAAGATAACGAAGCGGTTGCACCAAACCGAACGGAAACAGCGCGACGACAGAAGTGATCGATTCGTCCGTTTTCACCCGCAGGATTGGGTCACCCGGCCGAATCACTCTCGGGCGTAACAATGCACGCGGCACAGCGAGGAACGAAGTGTACGGGGTAATAAACTTATATTTCCGCGCCAGGCTGATGATTTCGTCGATCGTCGCCTGATCTTCCCCATCGCGTTCGATCTTCTCGAGCAACGAATCCACTCGCGCCCGCGCCCACAGCCGCGGCAGTTGCGGATGCTCGAATGACTCTCTCGGCAAGGTTGTCTTGCTCGTCATTTGGAGAGATCTGCCATCGCGTACGCCATGAACGGTAAAGTCAACGTTATGCTCTGCCTTTTGATACCGCCCAACCCATGACGCCAGCGATCCCGAGAAGATCGCCGCCTGTAGCGGATAAACCGTGTTCACGCTCTCTGGCGGATCGATCGACAAGGTCAACTCGCCAACCGGACTGCGTCCAATCTTCGACAGGAACGAGTTCAGCTTGAACTCCATCGGTTCCGTGGAGAGCACCTGCTCCATGACGCCGTCTTGTTTTGCCAGCATGCGAAACAGCGGCAGATTCGCGTCGTCGCCGATAGCGAGAATATAAGTTCTCGGCCGCTGCGCTTCCGGCAATTGTTTCCACGCCGAGCTGTACCATGAAGCCAGCTTTCCGTTCAGAATCGGCCCGCGCGTCGCCCCGCCATCGCTCAAGATCACCAGGTAGGTATTCTTCGCCTCGCTCGTTGAGGATTGCTGCAGCCCCACTTGCAACGCACGCTGCATATTGGTGCCGCCGCGCAAACGACTTGCGCGAACCGCGTCAATCGCTTTCTGAACATTTGGCGGCGTGGCCGCGCTCAAAGGAACAACCTGCGTCTCGGTATTAAACAGGATCAAACCGAAACGATCTGCCGCCCGGAGAGTGTGCAGCAGTGTTTCCAGGGCCTGATAACTGCGCTCCAGCTTCTCCCATTGCATCGACAGGGAGGTATCGAACAGAACTACGACCGTCTTCGGCGGTCCTTGCGATGTCTTGCTATCCGGTGCTGGTGATCCGCCAAGTCCAAGCACCGCTTCCGCCTCAAAAAATCCGGGTTCGCTGCTGCTTGGGACGGGTGCCGTCTCGGTCGGAGATGGCGGTTCGTTACTTGAATTTCGGTAAGTGAGAATGTTCAGCGAGTCCGAGGCTCCTGGTTCGAGGTCGTACGTGACCGCGAAGTCCTCGCCGAGATTCACGTTTTCGCCTTCGAACGACCCTTCCACCGAGTGGGGAGTGTTCTGCTTCAGTTGCAGCGGAAATGACTTGGCGCTCGCTTTGAAATTTCGGATTGCGTACGCCGTATCCATCGCAAAGTCGATCCGCAGATGCCGCGCCACTTGCGCCTGGTAGGCGTCCGGCCGAAGCGGAATCACGAAGTATGACTTCAGGTTCTCGACCGGAATCGACTCGTGATATTCAATCTCCAGCCGCTTCGTGCCATAAGGGGCAATTGGCACAATGCGCGCGCTAAACACTGACGTGCGCCGCGCTTCGGTAGCATTGCGCTCGCCCATCTGCAGCAGGCCCGGATCGATCGCCTGCTGCTTTAGCTGGTTGTAAATCTCCTCGGCTCGTTTTCGCTCCAGGATCACCGCCGGGATTCGCACGGGTCCATCCCACGTGGCGAAGTCAGAGATCGTCGCGTGACTGGGCAGCGCGAAGATGTAGTTCCCTTCCTCGATCGCCGCCGTATGGTTCGCAAAGACTTGTCGGACGAAAACCTTCGCGTCGCCATTGTCGATGCGAACATTGATCTCCATCTCTTCGAGCGAGAGAATCGCAGCATCGGGCTGCTGTTTGTCGCCAGGAATCAGCACCCCGGCATCGCCAAACAATGGCGTTGTCGACCAGAACACGAGAAAAAACGACAACAGTAGTTTCGTCATGGACGCAGGTTCTGTTCTGGTATCCGGACCAGCCCGTTATCGGTACCGACGTAGACGTATCCATTGGCAACCGCGAGCGCCGTCACGTTTAGCGAAGGAAGGCCATCGCGAATCACCAGCCAGCGTTGGGAATCCCGATCAAGAACATACAAGCCCTGCCCCAGGGTTCCAGTCAGCACTAACGATGATGTTACGAGCATCGCGTTCGGATTGACTTCGAACTCGCCTGACGCAGCCCCCATTGAATGAAATTTTCCGTACTGGTCGAGCCGTAGAACCCCCGCACCATACGTCCCCACAAGCCAATCGGAATCAAGTGCCGCCACGGCGGTGATCCAGTTATGCTTCAGGTTGGAATTCGTAGTCGTGAGGTTCGCCGTCACGTCGCCTTTGTTGAGCAGGGAAATGCCTCCTAGTGTCCCGGCAACAAGGTCGTCACCCACAACGCCGAGCGCATAGACGTGGTTGTTCACCAATCCGTGAAATGCATACATGCTGCGCGCCCCCGATGAATCGAGAAACGTCAAACCTGCTGGAGTTGCAACGACGAGGCCGTCGCGATAACTGGCGACATCTGTCACATGGTCCGCAATCAGGCCATCGGCTCGCGTCAGAACCTGTTGCTCGCTGCCGGTCTTGTCGAAGCGCACCAGGCCGTTCGCAGTTGCTACATCAACGAATCCCGTCTTTTCTGACGCCAGGATTCGATTGACACAGAACACGTGCTCGTCTTCCACATGCCGAACCCGGTTGTCAGCACCCAGCAAATCCAAGCCACGATCGAAATATCCGATCCACAGGTTGCCGTTCGCGTCGGCCGCAAGCGCAGATACATTTCGATCACTTAACTCCGCCGGGCCAGGATCGAGAACGCGTTGCCAGCCAAGCGCATGAGTGGTTGTTCGATAAAGCCCGTCGCGAGCGACCGCAAAGATTGTTCCTCCTGAGGCGAAGAGTTGCCGAATGTCAATCAGTTCCGAACCGGATCGCTGGTCCGGATTCGGCCGTCGCCCAGCTAGCAAAATCGGCAACACACCTTGATCCATCGATCCGACGTAGAGTTCATTGTCCGAGGCGAGCAGTGCAGTAGACAGAACTCCGGGAGCAAGAACTCGCGCAAACCTCCCTCCTTGGAACTCCGCCACGCCTGTCGCAGTTCCCACGAAGGTCGTTCCTCCTGAAACGGCGAGCGACAGAACCTGCGGATCAGGCAGGCCTTGTGTCTCGGTGAAGTTTTCTGTTTCCCCGCCATGAAAATGAAACACTCCCCGATTTAGCGTTCCGGCCCACAAATCAGAATCTGCTCCGGCAAGGGCTGTAACGTGAAGTCTATCGAGCGTCGTATGGAAAACCGTCAGTCTCTTTCCGTCATACAACAAGACGCCGCGTTTGCTGGTGCCGATCAGCAGATGTCCGGACGCAGTTGGAAGAATCGCGTTGATCTCGCGTGCTTCAGGATTTGCCGGGAGAATCTGTCGAAAGCTCCTCCCGTCGAAGGCAAGAATTCCGTCATGAGCGGTAGCGATCACCAGTTCCGGGACCCGCGAGTCGGAAAGCACCGCTGGGGTGATTGCTATCAGCGGCGATCCCGGAAGTTGGCGCCCAACGGCATACCCGCGAACCATCTTCCCGTTTTCGTCATATTCCGAGAGACCGGCGGGTCCAGCAATATAAAGATGTTGCTGGAACTGCGCTGCCTGCCTGAACGCCGTCGGAGCGCTGATCGGCTGAAACGCAGTCATCCTGGGCAAAAACGGTTGGACCGTGATGCGAAACTCGTTTTCGGCTTGTACGTCTTCAGCCGCTGACCGTAGCGCGCGTGTGCCGCGCCAGACAATCAACCCTGCCAACGTTGCGGCCACCAAGGCGCAGGCTGCCACAACCAACCGCAGGTACACGATCGACGGTCGCTTCATCGCTCTCGGAGCTCCTTGTTGCGGAAGCCAAATATTAAATGGCAGGCGCGTCAATTCAAACGAATTGCAAGACGAGGACCATTTCTAATCCTCATTATGGGAAAGGAAATTCAGAGAGTAGAAAGGAATGAAGTCGTGTACGTCTGCACACACGCTGTGTTTCGGCAGACACGTTCAAGGCAGGAGAATCTTAGGGAAGCGAAGAGAACCGCGACGAGAAAAACTAGCTTACGCCTTGATTCGCCGCTCTACCGTCGAGCACCTGGAGAAGCCGTTCCTGTAACGCAAGCGGGCCTTCCAGTTTGCTGACGAAAAGATCGGCATAACCGGCTTCCGGCGGAATCTCATTGACGCCCGATACCACGACCACTGGAATTCCCGGATACCGCTCTTTCACGATCCTGGCTAACTCCGTCCCTACCACTTCAGGCATAAGCAAGTCCGACAGGACCAGGTCGACACGTCGTTCTTCCAGAATCATCAAAGCTTCCTTGGCCGAGGAAGCCGTGACCACCTGAAAACCAAACTTCTGCAGAACCGCCTTTCGAAGGAACAGGGCAGTTGCCTCATCGTCCACACACAGAATTGTCTTCGTTTCAGCCACGGCCACCTTGCGCCACCTTCGACGTTCTTGCGGGTTCTGTAGCGTGCATTGCTCTCAGGTTCGCTTCTGAACGCGCCAGCGGAATGAACACCCGGAAGCAGGTCGCGTTTTCGTTGGCATAGCGAACGCTCCGAAAACGGATTGTTCCTTCATATTTTTGCACGATGCCGCGACTGATCCAGAGCCCCAGTCCCGTGCCCTTCTCCGATTTTGTGCTGAAGAACGGCTCAAACAGATGCTTCCCGTCCTCGGGCTTGATACCCGATCCCGTATCGACAATGGAAACGGTAATCCCCGGGACATTTCCATTGAATCTGCCGGTTTCCCGCACACTAACGCGCAGCTTTCCGCCATCCGGCATCGCTTGAATGGCGTTCCCGATCAGGTTCAGAAACACCTGCTTCAGTTCAACCGGAAATCCCTGCAAGTGACCTGCGGCGGCATATCGCTTTTCAATGGCAATTCGGCCAATCTGCATGCGACGCGCCTGCAACTCGAGGACATCGTCCAACAGAGCCGCAAGCGAAAGATTCACGGGCTGTTTTGACTCGCGATAGAAACTCAATGTTTGGCGCGTGATGTGCGAAACGCGCACTAACTCCTGCTCAGCCAGCCCCGCATATTGACGAGCCTCCTCATCCAGTGACGGATGGTCGCGCAGGAGGAAGAATGCATTCGTGATCGCCTCTAGCGGATTATTGATCTCGTGGGCGATGATTCCTGCTACGCGTCCCATGGCCGCCAGTTTTTCGGTCTGCCGTAACGCCTCTTCCGCCATCAGGCGCGCCGAGATATCGCGATTGATCTCCAGCACCACGCAACGCTCTTTGTTGAACGCCTTGCGGCTCGAAACGGTAACGTTCCTGCCGTCCTTGGTTTCCTGTAACAGATTGCCGTCCCAAAAGCCGGAGGTCTTCAACGTCGACTCAATCTCTGCGTGCGGAACTGGGAATGTAGTGTTCAGTACCTGGTGCACGTCCTTCCCGACGATCTCTTCCCGTTTCCAGCCATACAACAACTCAGCTCCGGAATTCCAATACAGGATCCGGCCATTCATGTCTCGGACCATCACCGCTTCGGTCGCCAATTCCAGCAATTCGGCGCGCTCCCGAAGCGTGTCTTCCATCTGCTTCCGCTCGGTGACGTCAACAAACGCGCCAACGGCCCCGCGCACCGCCCCGTTCTCATCGAACAGCGGGCTCGCGCCTGCAACCATGTCGACACTCTTACCGCCGGGCAGGCGAATCTGCAGTTCCTGACTGCTGATAACCTCGCCACTCAAGGCGGCGCGTTGCAGGGGAAGCTCTTCCAGCTTCAACTTCTTGCCGGCCTGGAAGATTTCCAAGCCAGCCTTTTCCGCATTCAGATTGTCGCCGGCATTGACCTGCATGGTTTTCGTCAACGCGAGATTGCCGACGATCTCATTGCAATGCGGGTCTTGGGTGATCGCAATACCCACCGGCAAGACTTCCATAATGGTTTCGAGTTCGGATACGCGCTGCTCCAATTGATTGTTGAGCTTCCGGATCTCTTCCGTTCGCTCCTCGACTCGTTCCTCGAGCTGGCGGTTAAGCTTTTCAAGTTGTCGGGTTTTGCGGTGCAGTTCGACGAAGACACTGACCTTAGAGCGCAGCACTTCCGGCACTACGGGCACGGAGATGTAATCCACCGCGCCGCGCCGATAGCCCTGGATACGATCTTCGTCGCTGAGATGAACGCCGGAAATGAAGATGATCGCGGTCTTCTGGAAGCGCGGATGTTGTCGGATCATGTCGGCCATTTCGAAGCCGTCAATCTCCGGCATGCTCACGTCCATCAGCACCACCGCAATATCATTCTTCAGTAGCTGATCCAGAGCCTCTCTTCCCGACGTCGCCTTGATAAGGTTCTCCCCTAGCTCGGCCAGAATCACCTCGTAACTGAGGAGTTTGGCAAGCTGGTCATCCACCATGAGGATGTTGACCTTTTCGCTTTGATCGCTTCTCTGTCCCACTTCGTTCTATGTTTTCCTTTTCATCGATGCAGCCACATCCGCAATGCCGACAGCAGCTGCTCGGTATTTACCGGTTTTGCCAGGTACTCGGAAGCGCCTGCCTCAAGGCACTTCTCGCGGTCGCCCTTCATTGCCTTCGCGGTCAAAGCAATGATAGGCAAACGTCGCATCGCAGGATTCTGGCGGATCACCTGCATAGTTTCATAGCCGTCCATCTCCGGCATCATGATGTCCATCAGCACAATCGCCAGATCAGGAGTCGATTCGATCGTTTCGATCGCCTCGCGCCCGGTCCCGGCCGTCAGCACCGTCATCCCACGCCGTTCCAGAACACTGCTGAGGGCGAAGATGTTGCGCACATCATCATCAACCACCAGCACCTGGCGGCCAATCAGTGCTTCATCTGAGCGGTGCAAACGATCCAGCAATTTCTGCTTCTCCGGCGGCAAATCGGCCACTACACGATGCAGGAACAGCGCCGTTTCGTCCAGCAGGCGTTCCGGAGACTCCACGTCCTTCACGACTACGCTTCGCGCCAGCGTATGCAGCCGAGCATCTTCTTCCGGCGACAGCTCCTTGCCGGTGAAAACTACCACAGGCAAATCACTTAAAGACGGCGTGTCACGCAAGCGTTCCAACACCTCAAAGCCACTCATGTCGGGTAGCCGAAGATCAAGCACAAGGCAATCGATGGTGTCCTTTTCAACCGCCTCGAGCGCCTCGGCGCCCGAAGACACTGTCTCGATGTCGATATCGTGATACCCCAGCAACTCCCGGATGCTGAGCTGTTCAGCCGGATTGTCTTCCACCACCAGCAAACGCTTGCGCCGCGGACTGGCGTATTCCTTGATACGCGTGAGCGCCGCCTCCAAGCCTTCGGTTGTCGTCGGCTTGGTGACAAAGGCAAACGCGCCACGTGACATTCCGTGATGCCAATCGTCGTCCAAAGTCAGCATCTGGACAGGGATATGGCGAGTCGCAGGATCCTGCTTCAGGTGGTTGAGAACCGTCCAGCCCAGCATGTCCGGCAGGAATACATCCAGCGAAACTGCTGTTGGGCGATACTCGCGCGCCAAGGCGAGGGCCTCAGCACCCTTCATGGCAACGAGAACCTTAAAGCCCTTATCCCGCGCCAAGTCCAGCAGTATCCGCGCGTAATGCGGATCGTCCTCCACAATTAGCAGGATCGAGTCGCCGGGGACCAGGCTGTTGCGATCATCCTCAATCTGCTCGACGACTTGTTCCGCTCGGCTCGTCGCCACAAGTTGGATCGACGACATCGTCGCCGGACCGCGCTGATCGACCACCGGCGCCGTGCTTGCCGACGGACCGACGTACGTCTGCGGCAGATACAACGTGAACGTGCTGCCTTTGCCCGGCGTACTGCGCAGCTGGATTTCGCCGCCCAGCAAGCTGGCTAATTCGCGGCTGATGGCCAAGCCGAGTCCGGTTCCACCGTACTTGCGGCTTGTACCTGCATCTGCCTGCTGGAAGGCCTCGAAGATGATACGTTGCTTCTCGAACGGAATGCCGATGCCGGTATCGCTCACCTCGAACGCGATCACGTTGCCTGCACCGCTAAGAACAGGATGGTCCTTCGACCATCCGTCGTTCGCAATTGACACCGACAATTTGACCCCGCCTTGTTCCGTGAACTTGAACGCGTTTGACAGCAGGTTCTTGAGCACCTGTTGCAAGCGCCGCGAATCCGTAACCAGACTCCGTGACAAATGCGGATCGGCGGCCAGTTCAAACGACAGCCTCCGGTTCTCCGCCTCGTGACGGAACGGCCGGCAGACTGTATCGAGCAGGCTTGCGAAGAAGACTTCTTCGGCATCCACCGACACCGTGCCGGACTCGATCTTCGACAAGTCGAGAATGTCGGAGATCAGGTTCAGCAAGTCCGTACCGGCGGCGTGAATTGTGCTGGCGAACTCTACCTGCTTCGCCGTGAGATTGCCGTCTGGATTTTCGAGCAGCTGTTGCCCAAGTACGAGAATCGAGTTCAGCGGCGTACGCAACTCGTGCGACATGTTCGCCAGGAACTCCGACTTGTACTTCGACGTGAGCGCCAGTTCCTTCGCCTTATCTTCCAGGGCGCGGCGGGCCTGCTCGATTTCCTGGTTCTTGCGCTCGACTTCCACGTTCTGTTCGGCAAGCTGCTGCGCTTTCTGCGCCAGCTGCTCGTTCGTCTGCTGCAACTCTTTCTGCTGTGTCTGCAGTTCGATAGCCAGCTGTTGCGACTGCTTTAGCAGGGCTTCTGTCTGCATCGTGGCTTCGATGGAGTTCAGCACGATACCGATCGACGACGTCAGTTGTTCGAGGAAGGCGAGGTGGGAGGCGTTGAACGTGCTCAGCGACGCCAGCTCGATGACGGCTTTCACGCGATCTTCGAACAGCACCGGCAGAACGATCACGTTACGCGGAACCGCCTGAAATAAGCCGGACCGGATTGGCACCGTGTTGTCCGGAAGTTCGCTGATCAGCATGCGGCGCTTTTCGGCAGCCGTCTGGCCAACCAGGCCTTCGCCGAACCGCAACTGCTGCGGATAGCCGTCGGGAGTGTTGGCAAACGCCGATAGCAACATGAGCGAACCCTGCTGCTCGGCGTCCACCTGGTAGATCACGCCTTGGTGCGCGCTGACCAGAGGCGCCAGTTCGGACAGCAGCATTCGACCGACCGTCGCCAGGTCGCGCTGACCTTGCAACATGCCGGTAAAGCGTGCGAGGTTTGTCTTCAGCCAGTCCTGCTCGGTGTTGCGCTCGGTGGTGAGTCGGAGGTTGTCAATCATCGTGTTGATGTTGTCCTTCAACTCCGCCACTTCGCCGCTGGCTTCCACCTGGATCGACCGTGTCAAATCGCCTTTGGTAACGGCCGTCGCGACTTCCGCGATCGCGCGCACCTGGTTGGTCAGGTTGTCGGCCAGCAGGTTAACGTTGCCGGTAAGATCTTTCCACGTTCCGGCGGCGCCCGGCACGTTCGCCTGGCCTCCCAAGCGGCCTTCCACGCCGACTTCGCGAGCGACCGTGGTCACCTGGTCGGCGAAGGTTGCGAGCGTGTCAGTCATGTTGTTGATGGTTTCCGCGAGGGCCGCAACTTCGCCCTTCGCGTTCACCGTCAGCTTTTGGGTGAGTTCGCCGTTTGCGACGGCGGTCACCACCTTCACAATACCGCGTACCTGCTCGGTGAGGTTCGCGGCCATAACGTTGACGTTATCGGTTAGATCCTTCCACGTTCCGGCAACACCGGGCACCGCAGCCTGTCCACCGAGTTTGCCCTCCGTACCCACTTCGCGGGCGACGCGAGTAACTTCAGCAGCGAACGCGTTCAGTTGGTCCACCATCGTGTTGATGGTGTTCTTCAGCTCCAGAATTTCGCCCTTCACGTCGACCGTAATCTTGCGCGACAAGTCGCCGCGCGCCACGGCCGTCGTTACTTCGGCGATGTTACGCACCTGGCCGGTCAAGTTGCCGGCCATGGCGTTCACCGAGTCGGTCAAGTCTTTCCAGGTTCCAGCCACACCCGGCACGTTCGCCTGACCGCCGAGTCGACCTTCCGATCCGACTTCGCGAGCAACACGCGTGACTTCGGCAGCGAACGAACGTAGCTGCTCGACCATCGTGTTGAGCGTCTCTTTGAGCTGCAAGATTTCGCCGCGGACGTCGACCGTGATTTTCTTTGATAAGTCGCCGGTCGCGATAGCCGTCGCGACTTCGGCGATGTTACGCACCTGGCCCGTCAGATTCGCGGCCATAACGTTGACGTTGTCGGTCAAGTCCTTCCATGTTCCCGCGACTCCCGGAACCTGCGCCTGGCCGCCGAGCTTTCCTTCGGTACCCACCTCGCGGGCCACTCGGGTGACTTCGGCGGCGAATGCGTTGAGTTGGTCCACCATTGTGTTGATGGTGTTCTTCAGCTCGAGAATTTCGCCCTTCACGTCGACGGTGATCTTGCGCGAGAGATCGCCTCTCGCCACGGCCGTCGTGACTTCTGCGATGTTACGCACCTGGCCCGTGAGGTTGCGGGCCATGGCGTTCACCGAGTCCGTGAGGTCCTTCCACGTTCCGGCAACACCTGGTACGTTCGCCTGACCACCCAGCCGGCCTTCCGATCCGACTTCTCGGGCCACGCGGGTGACTTCGCCAGCGAACGCATTAAGCTGGTCCACCATCGTGTTGATGGTTTCCTTCAGCAGCAGGATCTCGCCGCTGACGTTTACCGTGATCTTCTTCGACAAATCGCCGCTGGCGATCGCCGTCGCTACGTCGGCAATGTTGCGAACCTGACCGGTGAGGTTCGACGCCATCGAGTTGACAGAGTCGGTCAAGTCCTTCCACGTTCCAGCGACACCCGGCACCTGCGCCTGGCCGCCAAGTTTGCCATCCGTCCCCACTTCGCGAGCCACACGCGTCACTTCCGATGCGAACGCACGAAGCTGATCCACCATCGTGTTGATGGTGTCTTTCAACTCCAGAATTTCTCCGCGGACGTCGACCGTGATCTTTCTCGACAAGTCGCCGCGAGCCACGGCCGTCGCGACTTCGGCGATGTTACGGACCTGCGCCGTCAGGTTGCCGGCCATGAAGTTAACGTTATCGGTAAGGTCTTTCCAGGTTCCCGCGACTCCGGGCACCTGCGCCTGGCCGCCCAGTTTGCCTTCCGTACCCACTTCGCGAGCGACGCGGGTGACTTCGCCCGCGAACGCGTTGAGCTGGTCCACCATCGTGTTGATAGTGTTCTTGAGCTCGAGAATCTCGCCTTTCACGTCGACCGTGATCTTGCGCGACAAGTCGCCGCGGGCCACGGCCGTTGTCACCTCGGCGATGTTACGGACCTGCGCCGTCAAGTTGCCGGCCATCGAGTTCACCGAGTCCGTCAAGTCCTTCCATGTTCCGGCCACGCCAGGCACGTTCGCCTGACCACCCAGTCGGCCTTCGGTACCGACTTCGCGAGCCACACGGGTAACTTCGCCGGCGAACCGGTTCAGCTGGTCCACCATCGTGTTCAGCGTTTCTTTCAGCTGCAGGATTTCGCCGCGGACGTCCACCGTGATCTTCTTCGACAAATCGCCGTTCGCAATCGCCGTCGCGACTTCCGCGATGTTACGCACCTGTCCCGTCAGGTTCGAGGCCATGAAGTTAACGTTGTCGGTAAGATCCTTCCATGTGCCGCCCACGCCGGGCACCGCCGCCTGGCCGCCGAGTTTGCCTTCCGTACCCACTTCGCGAGCCACACGGGTAACTTCGCCGGCAAACGCGTTCAACTGGTCCACCATCGTGTTGATGGTGTCTTTCAATTCCAGAATTTCACCCTTAACGTCTACGGTAATCTTGCGGGAAAGGTCGCCGCGGGCCACAGCGGTCGTGACTTCGGCAATATTGCGAACCTGGGCCGTCAAATTGCCGGCCATGGCGTTAACTGAATCGGTGAGATCTTTCCATGTTCCGGCGACGCCAGGCACCACCGCCTGTCCGCCGAGTTTGCCGTCCGTACCCACTTCGCGGGCGACGCGCGTAACTTCCGACGCAAACGAACGCAGCTGATCGACCATCGTGTTGATGGCCTCTTTCAGCTGCAGAATCTCGCCGCGAACGTCCACCGTGATCTTCTTCGACAAGTCACCGTTCGCAATTGCCGTCGCGACCTCCGCGATGTTACGTACCTGGCCGGTCAGGTTCGACGCCATCGAGTTCACCGAGTCGGTAAGGTCCTTCCACGTACCGGCCACTCCGGGCACCTGCGCCTGGCCACCAAGTTTTCCGTCGGTGCCGACCTCGCGAGCCACGCGCGTAACTTCCGCAGTGAACACGCCCAACTGCTGAATCATCGTGTTCACGATGTTCGCCGACCGTAAGAACTCTCCCTCTAGTGGGCGCCCATCCACGTCGAGCCGCACGGTCTGGTTCAGGTTTCCCTGTGCCACAGCCGCAATGGCGCGCGTAACTTCCGTGTTAGGACGGAGCAGATCTTCGACCAGCGTATTGACCGAAGCCTCCATCTCACCCCAGGCGCCCCGGCCTTCCTGAAAACGCGTTCGCTCGCGCGTCTTGCCCTCTTTGCCGACAACCTGCCCTACGCGTCGCAGTTCCCGCGCCATCTGTTCGTTGGCCGAAACGATCTCGTTAAAGTAATCGGCAATTTTGCCGGCCAGCCCGGTCCAGGCCACCGGCAGACGGACGGAAAAATCGCCATCACGCATGGTCTGAAGGCTGGCCAGAATGGCTGCCAGGTAAGCGTATTCGCTCCCCTTGGGGGTAGCTTCGCCGTTGCCGGCCGCAGCTGCACTCTCGACAGCTGGACTGGCAACGGTGGATGCTTGCGCTGCTGTATCCATATCGTCTCCAGGACGACGAACTAGCTTTCAATTGGGGATAGGGTCGGGCGTACGGCTACGTACAACTTTAAGACAGCTCTGCCTTCATAAATCTAAAAAAACACTCTTAGTCCTCGCGAAAAACCGCGATGGTAGCCAGATAAATCCTGCAGCTCTGAAAATAAAGCCAATTGGATGAGCATTTTTGGCGAAAGGTTGGCTGAGAAAGGTTCGGATCGTGAGATGTTTGCACCATGAGTGGTGCACTTCAGGTCATGGTCGGCAGGACGTACGCGGATTGACTTTGGAAGCGGTTGCCGATAAATGACACCGTACTCTCAGTATTTCCAAACGAGTGCTGTCTTTGAAAATCACTTCAAGCCGACTATTCGTTACGGTCCTGCCACTCCTCGTACCAGGCCATCTGAATCGCCTCTAGTTTGCCTTCATTCGACTTCTGCGGATCATCGGCAAATCCCGGCAGCTCCGTCACTATTTTGTGCAGGTCAGTAAATCGCACTTCTAATGGATTCCGATCAGGAAACTTGTCGGCCAACGCCAGACCCAAATCTTCAGCGCTGTCCCACGATAACTGAGCCGCCATTTCGCATCTCCCCACCGCGCACGGCACGGTTTTCGATCTTCAATCTTCTATCTGCAATTCTAGTGGTGTTCTTCGCTAATGTAGTTCCGGTTCCACGCCGGGATCTCCACCACGACCTCGCCCGGCTTCTCGATCACTGCCTGGCAGCCCAAACGCGAATTCAGTTGCAGATCCGCTGCCATGTCGAGACGGTCCGCTTCATCGTCATCCATCTCGCTGATGCACTCGGCGCCCTTTTTGACCCATACATGACAGGTCGTACAAGCGCAATTTCCTCCACAGGCATGATCCAGAAAAATGTTGTAATTCTGGGCGATGTCGAGAATCGACTGCGGCTTGCCATGATCCAGATACGGCAGCTTGCCGCTTTCGAACTCAACCGTCTTGTTCTCCGGAAGGAACGTAATACGTACCGTGTTCGGACCGGGCGCTTCCACCGTGCCCGCCGCTCCGCCTTGTGTTTTTTCTTCAGCCATAACTTTTCCTTTTGTCATTCCGAGAGCAGCGAGAATCTCTACCGCTTACGATTCGCCGACTCGATCTCCGCGGGCGCAAATGGATGCGGCGCACTCGGCCCCTCGCCCACGTCTGCCTGATCGAACGTCTTCCCCTTCAAGGCACTCGATACCGCCGAATCCATCATCAATTCCGCCAGCCTCATGGTGCCGTGATTCAGCGCATCGATCGCCTTCCGGATCGACTGGTAGTCATCTTTTTCCATCACGCCGCGCAGTCCATTTTCCTGCTCAGCAATCGCGTCGCGCTCACTGCTCGTCAACTTCTGCCACGCCGGACCTCTTTGTCCTTTTTCGAGCGCCACTAGAATCGTGTTCGCCTCGTTCCGTGCTTCGATTACCTGCCGCTGCGCGAAGTCCTGCTCCGCGTAGTCGAACGACTCGAGCAACATGTTCTCGACTTGCTCGTCGGTCAGGCCGTAACTCGGCTGCACTGCGATCTCGGCTTCCTTGCCGCTACGTTGTTCACGTGCAGATACATGCAGAATCCCATTCGCATCGATTAAGAACTTCACTTCGATGCGAGGCATTCCCGCCGTCATCGGCGGAATTCCCCGCAAATCGAATCGCGCCAGTGACCGGCAGTCCTTCGCCAGTTCTCGCTCTCCCTGCACCACGTGAACCGCCACCGCCGTCTGTCCTTCCACGCCGGTCGTAAAGTGCTCCGTCGCCGACGCAGGAATGGTTGAGTTGCGATGAATGATCTTCGCCACTACTCCGCCCAGCGCCTCGATGCCAAGTGAAAGCGGCGTTACATCGAGCAGCAACATGTCTTTGGTCGCTTCCGAGCCGCCGGCCAGAATCTGCGCCTGCACCGCAGCGCCAAGTGCCACCACTTCATCGGGATTCAATTCAGAATGTGGCTCGCGCTGGAACAACTCCTTCACCATCTGGCGCACCATCGGGATCCGCGTCGATCCGCCCACCAGCACAACTTCGTCGATCTGCGATGGTTCGAGCTTCGCGTCCTTCAGTGCCTGTTTCACCGGACCAACCGTCCGCTGCAGAACCGGTTCCACCATCTGCTCGAACAGCGCTCGCGGAATCGTCCGTTGGTAGTGCTTCCCTTCCGGAAGCTCGACCTCCAGGTCGGCCGAGTCTTTGGTCGAAAGCGCAATCTTCGCGTCGATCACCGACTTGCGAATCGCCTGCACCACCTCGGCATTTCGCCGCAGGTTGATCTTGAGATCGCCCTCGATATCGTCCAACGCAATTGCGATCAGCAGGTTATCGATGTCGTCGCCACCAAGGTGTGTGTCGCCATTCGTCGCGATAACCTCGAAAATCCCATCGTGCAGCTTAAGGATCGAGATATCGAACGTTCCGCCGCCCAAGTCATACACCGCGACGATTCCGTTCTTTTTTTGGTCCAACCCATAGGCGAGCGACGCCGCCGTCGGCTCATTCACCAGGCGCAGAACATCCAATCCTGCGATACGCCCAGCATCCTTCGTCGCCTGGCGCTGCGCATCATTGAAGTACGCTGGTACGGTAATGACCGCCTTCTTCACCGGCGCGCCAAAGAATCTCTCGGCGTTTCGCCGCAGTTGCCTCAGGACATACGCGCTGATTTCAGGCGGGGTGAAATCCTTGTCGCCCAGCTTGATTCGCAATACTTCGCCGGACTGCAAATCCTCAGCCACGCGGAACGGAAACAGCTTCAACTCTTCCTGGATGTCCTCGACTCCACGTCCCATCAAGCGCTTCACCGAGTACACCGCACGATCGGCAGTCTCGATCAAGTACTTGCGCGCACCGTTGCCCACTACGATCTGCCCATTGGGATCGAGCGCCACCACCGACGGTACCAGGTTCGACCCGTCTTCCCCTGGAATGACGACAGGCCTCTCCCCTTCCATAAACGCTACCAGGGAGTTCGTCGTTCCGAGATCGATACCGACTACGCGTTCTTCAGCCATTTAAACCAGTCGTTAGTCCTTAGCCGTTAGTATTTCGTCGTGCATCTCACACAGAGGAAAATTCACGACCAAATACGAAATACTTACTCCAAAACCTCATTCACATCCCGCACCAAGTTGCGGATATACGATCTGCGATTTAGCACATCCACCATCTTGTCGCGCACCGAGCGTCGCTCCTGCTCCGGAACCGCGTCAACATCGCCGGAGACCGCCTGATCGATCAGGCCATCCCACTCCGTCCAGTACTGCTTCAATTCGCGATCGAGCGCATCGTACTTCCCTTCCAGGCTCTGCTTCGTTCTCTTCAGATCGCCTTCGAGGTTCACATCCACTTCGCCCATCTTCTTGTTCATGCGCGCTTCTTCCAGCTGCATGTTCAGCTCGAAGACCTCCTCCAGTAGATCCGGAGGTACTACCTGCTTCTTGGTTTCGCCCGTCTGGCGTGCCTTTTCCGTGGCCGCCTTCGACTGCTCTTCTAACTGCACGCCTTCGAGTTTCAACAGGTATTCCGTCCGCGCAATCGGATCCTTTAGCGTCCGGTACGCGTCATTCATCTGCGAGCTCTTCTGCAGACTCCAATCCTGCTCCTGGGCACTCGCCTGCGAAAACACATCCGGATGCAGCTTCCGGCTGAACTGGTAAAACTCCCGCTCCAGTTTGCCAACATCGATATTCAACTTCCGCGGCAGTCCGAAGAAGGAAAAATAATCCGTCGGCGCCGGCGGCTGCAGCTTCCCGCACGATTCGCAGAACAACGCCGCGCGCATATCCCCGCACGACCAGCAGGCACCATGCGCGGCATCCTTCTGCTCCAACTGGATCGCATGTAGCCCGTTCTTGTCTGTAACCGCCACGTTGCTTTCAGCCTTTACACAATTCAGCCCGGCAGCTACGCCGGGCCGTGATTAACCGAAAGGTCGATAATCCAAAACTTTTCGGGAGAGGTTCCGAGCTCATCGCTCACCAGAACCCTAGCCACTGTCCACTAACCACTAGCCACTGGTTTTACGCCGTAAACGACGTTCCGCACCCGCACGACTTCTGTGCATTCGGATTCTTGAACACGAATCCCTGGTGCATCAACGTCTCTTCGTAGTCGAGCGTCATTCCATGCAGGTAAATGAACGACTTTGGATCGACAAACACCCTCACATCGCCATACAGAAACACCCGGTCACGCTCGCGAGGCTGAGTGTCGAACCGGATGTTATAGCTCAGCCCCGAGCAACCGCCGCCCTGCACGCCCACGCGCAAGCCGCCCTGCTCCGGAGAAATCCCTTCCTTCTCCATCGCCGACTTGATGCGCTCGATCGCCTTGTCCGTAATCGCGATCCCTTTGGCCGGCGCCGCCTGCGGTTGTGCCGGTGCCTCTATGGTACCCATAGCTTGATCCTAACCCTTCAACGGAATCTCTCCATCTACTCATTTCGCCATCTCCCCATCGATTCCTGAATTGGAATTTCAGATGGATCGATGACTAAATAATGTAGAGATGGCTAGATTCCTAGTCTCCGGCTTTCGCTTCCACCGGCTGTTCGACCGTAGCGCCCTGCTTCTTCTTCCAGTCGCCGATCGCCGCGCGGATCGCGTCTTCCGCCAGCACCGAGCAGTGAATCTTCACCGGCGGCAGCGCCAGCTCTTTTACGATGTCCGTGTTCTTGATCTCCAGCGCTTCGTCGATCGTCTTGCCCTTCACCCACTCTGTGGCGAGCGAGCTCGAAGCGATCGCCGATCCGCAACCGAAGGTCTTGAACTTGGCATCCTCAATGACGTTCGTTTCCGGGTTCACCTTGATCTGCAGCTTCATCACGTCGCCGCATTCCGGTGCGCCGACCAGTCCAGTTCCCACATCCGTGGCACTCTTATCCATCGATCCCACGTTGCGTGGATTGGTGTAGTGATCCAGTACCTTATCGCTGTATGCCATCCGTTTATCTCCAGTGACTAGTGGCTAGTGATCCATAACTAGCCTCTGTCGAAACTCAAACTCTCAACTTGTCTGATCAGTCACTAGCCACTAAACACTAGCCACTGACCACTCTTTTTTAATGTCCCGCCGGCTCCGCCGCCCATTTCACATTCTTCAGATCGACGCCTTCTTTCGCCATCTCGTACAAAGGAGATAGTTCGCGCAGCCGCGTTACAACATCCACCAGCTTGTCCGCCACGTAGTCGACTTCCTCGACCGTATTGAAGCGGCCCAGCCCGAACCGAATCGAGCTGTGTGCCAGATCGTCGCCCGTGCCGAGAGCCTTTAGTACATAAGATGGCTCTAGTGTCGCCGAGGTGCATGCCGAGCCACTCGAAACCGCGACATCGTTGATGCCCATCAGCAGCGACTCGCCTTCCACGTACGCGAAGCTCACGTTCAGGTTATGGGGCAGCCGGTGTTCCATCGATCCGTTGATATAGACTTCGTCCAGCCCGGCAAAGATGCGGTCCTTCAAGCGATCGCGCAACTCGCTTAACCTCTTCGTATCGGCCGCCATATCGTCATTGCAGATCTGGCACGCCGCCCCCAGGCCAACGATTCCCGGCACGTTCAGCGTTCCCGAACGCATGCCGCGCTCGTGTCCGCCACCATCGATCTGCGCCGAAATCTGCACACGCGGATTTTTCCTCCGCACATACAGTGCTCCCACGCCCTTCGGCCCGTAGATCTTATGTCCGGAAATCGACGCGATATCCACGTTCAGCTTGTTCACATCGAACGGAACCTTGCCCGCAGCCTGCACCGCATCGGTATGGAAGATCACGCCACGTTCGCGACACAGCTTTCCGATCTCTTCCACCGGCTGCAACACGCCGATCTCGTTGTTCGCCGCCATGATGGTGACCAGGATCGTCTTGTCGTCCATGGCGCGCTTTAAGTCGTCGAGATCGATCAGCCCATCTTTCATCACCGGCAGATACGTCACGCGGTACCCGTACTTCTCCAGCCGCTTGCACGTATCCAGCACCGCCTTGTGCTCGGTAACGGCGGTGATAATGTGGTTGCCCTTCTCGCGATACATCTCCGCGACGCCTTTGATCGCGAGGTTGTCGCTCTCGGTCGCGCCGGAGGTGAAGATGATCTCCTTCGTGTTCGCGCCGATCAGTTTTGCGATCTGCGCGCGTGCCGTCTCAACGCCTTCTTCCGCCGCCCAGCCAAATGCGTGATTGCGGCTCGCCGCGTTGCCGAACTTATCGGTGAAATAAGGAAGCATCGCTTCCAGCACCCGCGGATCGACTGGCGTCGTCGCGTGATAATCCATGTATATCGGCAACTTGATGCCCGACTTCGTATGATTGCCGTTGCCGCTCACTTGAGTGCTCATCTTTTTCCTCGTTATAGACGCCGGTCGCCCTCGACCGGCTAATTCAAACTCACCAGTTCCTGTGACACAGCCGCTCCTGGCTGTGAACTCTCGCACCCAGCCTCACTTGCCTGCGCCAGCTCAAATATCGTTACCTTCGACAAGACTTCTTCAATCGCCAGGCTCACTTTTTGCAGCGGCTCGCGCACCGTGCACCGGCTCGTCTGCTCGCATGCGCCCTTGTGTGTAACGCAAGAGGTAATGAACAGGGGGCCTTCGATCGCCTTGATCACATCGAACGCCGAAATCGTCCGTGAATCCCTTGCCAGCCGGTAGCCGCCATTCGTTCCCTGCAGCGACACCAGCAGCTTCGCCCTCACCAGCCGCTGCAGAATCTTCGCCAGCAGTTCCGACGGGATCCCCTGCGCCTCGGCAATTTCCTTGGCGCTGCGCGACGCCGACTGCTCCGCCAGGTATTTCATCGCGATCAGTCCGTAATCGGCTTTTTTGGTGAGCTTCAGCATCTGGGACTCTTATCGGATGATCGCCGACCATATTGGTCGCCAAAATCTACGACTGTTTTAGTCGCAGTTACAGTTTAGACCTCAGACGCTCCCCACGCAACCTGTTTCAGTGAACGGATCCCTCCCGGTCTGAACGGCAACTATTTGTCCCTGAATGGGTTAAATCAGGTACTACTTTGGTCGGCTATTCCGGCAATGTGGACGTTAACTCCTACGCAAAAGCTGTGAACTAAGGTCCTCGCCGGATTCACCCGCCATCAATTCTGAGCAAAGCTGTCTTCGTGCGCTTACTTCGTCCCGGTTCCTGGATTGCCGCCATCCTCTTTCTGTTGGCGGCCATAGAGGTCGTGCCGCATCTCGAAGAGCGCCTGCTCGCGGATACCCCGAACACCCCGCACCGTGTCCGTGTCACCCCCGGAATGCAACCTACTTATTCCGTCGAGGCGGGCATCGACGGCGAAGTCTTCCCCGCTCTCGCCAACTACGCCTCGCTCCAGCGCACCGACGACCGCGGCTTTGGCACCTTTACTGTCACCGTTACCAACTCCGGAGAATCCGTCCTGAACGCGCGCATCTCCCTTCAAGTCCCCGGATGGAGCGACACCGAACTGCAAAATGTCTCCCTCGGAACCGGCGAAATGCGCAAGCTGCTCTTTGCTCCGGTCTTTCTGCCGCGTCTCTACACCAATCACGAAATTGCCGCTGCCAGTGCGCTTTTGCGCGTAGCCGACGCGAACAACCAGATTCTGCACACCGAGACCGTTCCCGTTCGTATGCGCTCGGTCGACGACATCTATTGGGGACACGATTTCAAATTCGCGGCCTTTATCGCCTCTTGGGTGACACCGCACGATCCGAGAGTGGAGGCCATTCTCAGCAAGGCAAAGGAGTTCATGCCCGGACGCCGCTTGCCCGGCTACGAGGAGTGGAAATCGCCGGACCAGCAACGGCTTATGACCCGCGAGGAAGCCCGTGCGATCTATCGCGCCTTGCAGGAAACTGGCGTCTCCTACGTTAAGAGCTCACGCACTTTCGGACTGAATACCGACATCTCGGAGCGCGTTCGCCTTCCCGGCGAGTCGTTGCAGGAACGGTCGGCCAATTGTATCGACGGCGTCGTCATGTATGCATCGCTTTTCGAGAATCTCGGCATGGATCCGGTCGTTGTCCTCGTTCCCGGCCATGCCTACGTAGGGGTGCGCGAATCCGACAAGTCCGATTCGTATCTTTACATTGAGACCGCCATCACCGGCCGAGCGCCCTTCGACGTCGCTGCGAAAACCGCTTCTGCTGGGGTTGCCAAATTTGCCGCGAAAGACGTAATCCGCATTCCGATTTCCGATGCACGCAGCGCTGGCATCTACCCCATGCCGCTTCCCGGGCAGGACTTCCACCACTTTCCGGCGCCCGACCCGTCCTCTCAGGTCTCCACTGCGGGCCGCTAACTAGTCCTTTTTCCCTGCCTCATCACACTTGACAAGCGTTATTGCCTCGCTAGAATACGCGGAGACTCCGGCTTTTCGAGCTTCCTGGGAGTGGAAGCTATACCGGACGTATGACGCCAACCAGCCTCTCTTATCCGCTAACGGATCTCCTCAGAGAAAATGATGCCGACCGTGTGTAAACACCCCCGTGTACAAATCGTGGCCCGCGAAGAAGACGTCGAGTACGTCGAGTGCAAGGAGTGCGGCGAGGTCTTCGAATCTAGTGAATTCAAGGACATGGCCATCGAAGAAAAAGCCCCATCCGAAGAAGCCGAAGAAGCTTGATGTCGTAGCTTGATTTGCCCATATCCTCACCCCCGATCGGGGATAGAATCCTGCGCCAACACTTCGAGAATTTCCCGAGCGGCTCTTTGCCCGCTGGCAATCGCTCCCGCCACCGTCCCTTGTTTGCCGTTGAATTCGGTCGCCTCGCCGGCGAAGAACAGAGTCGACTCCACGGGCATCGCCAATTCGCGCGCCGCGTCGATGCCGCCCACGCAAGCGTAGCTGTACGCTCCGCCGCTGTAGCTGTCTCGTTCCCAATTGTGAAAGTAGCTTGCTTCCATAAGCTCCCGCACCCGCGTCGGATCCATTTTCAGTAAGCCGGCAATCGAACACACCGCGATGTCGACCACCTCGTCGTTGCTCTTTCGGCTTAACGCCGCTCCGTGCGGACCCGCCGACCAACCAGTCAGAAGCGTCGAAATCCGCGGCATAGTCGTCCACCAGGTTGGGAAGTTCCGGTCATCCGAATGCAGGAAGCTCATCTTCGACATCGACCTGCCTTTAACCTCAATGTCTTCCCAGAACCGCTCGCTGAAGCGCAACACCACCCGTACCACCGGCCCTGACTCCAGGTGCGCAAGCGCATTTTGCTTCGACACTAGCTCCGGCTCGAACTTCACCACCCCGGCCTGAAGCACTGCTAACGGAAGCGTTACTAATGCGCTGCGTCCGCAATATGTCCCTCGCTCGGTCTCGATCTCAACTGCTCCGCGTTTCCATCGCACCGCCCGCACCTCGGTGCTCAAATGGATCGTCAAGCCCTTCCCCATCTCCCCAATCACTCTCTCGTATCCAGACATCACCCGAAACGCGCGATCGCCTTCAATCTCTTCTGACGCCTTGTTCTCCCTTACCAGCGCATGTTCACTGATTCGCTCTGGACTCGCCGCCTCGAACCCCTCGATATACTCGAGTGTCAGTTTGCGAAGGTCCTCCGGCAGATTGGCGCCTTCCGCTCGCAGAAACTCCAGAAAAGAACGATCTGGTCCGTCATACTTCATCCGCTCGAAGACCTTCTCGAACTCGTCGTACAAGTTCCGGCAAATCTCAAGCTGCCCTTTTCGCGAACACCATCGATCGCCGTCTACCTCCTGCACCGCCAGCTTCGCCTGCTCGACGATCTCGAACGTCTCCGGAGCTTTCCCGTGAATGAACTCCGCGCCCAACTCGATCGGCACCGCGCTCGCTGGATCATGAACGGTCCATACCCGACCGCCAATCCGATCCCGTGCCTCCAGGAGCCTGATCCGCACGCCAGCTTCGGCCAGCGCCCGTCCTGCGGACAATCCCGCCGCGCCCGCTCCGATAATCAACAGATCTGCATCGTTTGTCACCGTTTCCATCCCGAACATGGTGAGATGCGTCTAACCCTGACCGCCCGCAGGTGACCGTTGGCGGTTCTTCTGCTTCTGATCCGCTGGGGGAGTTATGGGCGACCGTTGCGATCGCCGGATCCTAAAGGGCATCATCGCCGGCATGGTTGGCGGCCTGATCGCCTCCTGGACGATGAACCGGTTCCAGTCGGGTCTCAGGAAAGTCGAAGAGGCCTGGGAAAAGAGTGCCCATCAGCCCGCATCCCTTCGAAAACAGCCCGTCGGAGATGAAGCAGCCACCACCCTGCTCACCCGGCGCCTGAGTCGTACCGCCCTTCATCGCGACCTGACAAATGACGAGATGAAAATTGCCGAACCCCTTGTCCACTACACCTTTGGCACGTTTGCTGGTGGACTCTACGGCATGCTCGCGGAACTTACCCCGCTAGCGCGAAAAGGTGCAGGATCGGCCTACGCCACCGCGCTCTGGTTGGGGGCTGACGAGATCGCTGTTCCGAAGCTTCGACTCTCCAAGTCTGCATCAGAGTACCCTCCCAAGGTCCATGCCCAGTCGCTGGCCGCTCACCTGGTCTACGGCATTACTACCGAGGAGGTTCGCCGAGGCGTCCGCGCCCTGATATAGTCCTCGGACAACTTTTGTATCCCGCGCCACGACGGAGAATCCAACACGAGTCAATATCGCGATGACCACGTCTGTCACAACCCGACCCCGCGTCGAGGCCGCTTTTTTAACCCAACAGTACGCCAAGGTGCGCCAGACCACCACCGGGCTGTGTACAGGCCTTACCCTTGAAGACCACATGGTCCAGTCGATGCCCGATGCCAGTCCGACCAAGTGGCACCTGGCGCATACCACATGGTTCTTCGAGACGTTCCTGCTGAAACCCAGCCTCCCCGGATACCAGCTCTTCCATCCCGACTTCACGTTCCTTTTTAACTCGTACTACAAGCAGGTCGGATCCCACCCGAACCGCTCGTTCCGAGGTCTTTTCTCGCGTCCGTCTCTCGACGAAGTCCACGCCTACCGCGAGTACGTTGACGTAAACATGGCGCAATTGATTGAATCCGCCGATGCCGAACTCGCAAAGCTCATTGTCTTGGGACTCAATCACGAGCAGCAGCATCAGGAACTGATCGTCACCGACATCAAGCACGGGCTCTGGTCGAACCCGCTGCGTCCGGCGTGGCAACATAACCCTCCATCACCCGAATCTGAAGTGCCCGCCGTTGAATGGCGAGAGTTCGAAGAGGGCTTGTATCCCACGGGATGTACCGCGGGCGCCCTCGTCCGCGACGGCGACTTCTCATTCGATAACGAAACTCCTCGTCACCAGATTTTCCTGAATCGCTATCGGCTGGCCTCGCGCCTTGTCACCAATGGTGAATATCTGGAGTTCATGCGCGACGGCGGATACACCCGTCCCGAGCTCTGGCTATCCGACGGATGGGATCGCATCAATGCCGAGCGCTGGACAGCTCCACTCTACTGGGAAGAGCATGACGGCGAATGGCGCGTCTTCACCGTGAACGGAGTACAGCCGGTCGTGATGAGCGAGCCCGTTTGCCACGTCAGCTATTACGAAGCCGACGCATTCGCGCATTGGGCCGGCGCGCGCCTTCCGCTCGAATCCGAATGGGAAGTGGCGGCCTCGCAAGCTCCCATTGAAGGCAACTTCCTCGACTCCGGAAAACTACATCCCATGGGTGCCCCAATTAAGCCTTCGGTTGGCTTGAGTGGGGTGGTTGATCACCAGATCACTAGATCATCCGATCTCCAAATGTTTGGCAACGTCTGGCAATGGACTGCCAGTGCATACACCGCCTATCCCGGATTCGCCCCCGCGGCCGGCGCGCTCGGCGAATACAACGGCAAGTTCATGTCCGGACAGATGGTTTTGCGCGGAGGCTCGTGCGCGACACCGCAATCCCACATCCGCGCCACGTATCGCAATTTCTTTCCCCCGCACGCTCGCTGGCAATTCATGGGGATCAGGTTGGCTAAATGAGCGCTCCTAACTTCAGCGTTATCGCGTCGCCGATTGCCACCGAGGTATACGAAGGGCTGATGAAGAAGCCCAGGGCGCTTCCACCCAAACTTTTTTACGATAAGACCGGCTCCGAGCTTTTCGAGCGCATTACTGAGCTGCCTGAGTATTACCTGACGCGAACCGAGCGCTCCATTCTCACCCGTTACTCCGCTGAGATGATTGCCGCTACCGGCAATGACCTCTCGCTCATCGAACTTGGTGCCGGCACCGCGTCAAAAACAAGGCTCCTGATTCGCGCCGCCCTTAATCGCCAACCGCGGGTAAGTTTTTATCCAATCGACGTCAGCCGCTCGGCACTCGACGAAGCGGTCGTCAGTCTTAACGGCGACTTCCCGGGCCTCTCGGTGGTTCCGGTTGTCAATGACTACTCGCGCGGCCTTGGCCAGCTCTCACGACTTCCCGGCCGCAAACTGCTGCTCTACCTCGGTTCGAGTATCGGCAACTTCGAGCCCATGCAGTCCGGGGCCATGCTCCGCATGATGCGTGCCAGCCTGAATCCAGGAGACGCACTGCTGCTTGGCACAGATTTGGTGAAACCAGCTGCGATCCTCGAACCGGCATACAACGACGCACAGGGCGTCACCGCGGCGTTCAATAAAAACATGCTTGCGCACATCAATCGCGAGCTCGACGCCGACTTCAACCTCGACAACTTTTCCCACATCGCCTTCTGGAATCCCGAGTGTTCACGGATGGAAATCCATCTCGAGAGCATGCGACCGCAAGTCATCCATCTCCGGCAACTTGGAATCAGGATTCACCTCTCCAAAGGCGAGCGCATTCACACCGAAAACAGCTACAAGTTCACGCAGCCGATCGTCGACGCGATCCTCGACATGGCAGGCTTCGTTCGCGAGCAGACCTGGATGGACGAAAAAGCCTGGTTCGCACTGCACCTGGCGCGTGTCCCTGAATGACAGAAGTTGATCCTGACAATAATCCCTTGCTGATGTACCTGAAGGAACTTGAATCAGTCCGTCCGTTAACCCGCGATCAGGAACTCGAGCTCGCGAAACAGGCCGAAAGCGAGGACCAAGAGGTTGCCGAAGACGCTAAGCGCAAGCTCATCGAATGTCACTTGAGGCTCGTCACCGCCATAGCCAAGGAATATGAAGGCCAAGGTTTATCAACCTTGGACCTCATACAAGAAGGCAACATCGGCCTGATGAAAGCTGTCAATAAGTTCGACTATCGGCGTCACGACGATCTCGCCACGCAAGCCGCCCTGCTGATTCGACAGCAGATCCTTCGCGCTTTGCAGGGCTCCTAGCAGACCTGGATGGACGAAAAAGCCTGGTTCGCACCGCACCTGGCGCGCGTGCCAGATTAGACGCACTTTACGACGTCAGCTTCTGTGCTCGATTGACGATTGCCCGGTCTGATTTCAGAGTCACTCCATGCAGCTCCTTCGGCCTGACCGTGGCCCGCTCGACGATTTTAGCTTTCGTCAATGCTGCATTCCGGATCGGATGTCCGAATACTTCTTTCTTCAACGCTTCCGTAAATATCATGATGCAAACACTGTATTCGTTTGCATTCCCCAATGCTGTGATCTCCGGCGCACGAAAGGCCAATACCAGCAGGAACTTTTGCGAAGACGAACGCATCACAAATCACAACGGAGACTCCACAGAAACGCGAGCTTCCGGGGGATTAGAACTGAGCTATCTCAGTTAGTAACGGTGAGGCGTTAGGAAGGTGAAATATGAAGTACCTTGTGACCATCGCATTGCTTCTCTCCTCCCTGGTTTCCATCGCACAATATCGAATTCCGGCGGGAACCATTCTTCCCGCACAGCTCTCCTCGACCATCGACTCGCGAAAAGCCCATCCCGGAGATCGCATTTCCGCTCGCCTGAAACAGGAAGTCAACGTTCCCGGCAGCAAGTTGCCTCAAGGAGCACGCCTCTCCGGGAAGGTCTTGTCCGTTGATCCGTCCCGCGTAACGATAACGTTTGATAAAGTTGAAGCCGACGGTCACGCCATCCCCATCCGCACCAATCTGCGCGCGATCGCAGGCATGACAGCGGTCCTCGACGCGCAGATGCCGTCGAACACCGTCAGCGGCGATCGCGGATCGGCCCTAGCCGATTGGAACACGATCCAGGTCGGCGACCAGGTCGCTTATGGCCGCAACGGTCCGCTGATGGCGGGTAGTCGCGTCGTTGGGCATTCGCTGATGAGCGGCGGTGTGGTGGGAGTGCCCGAAACGTCTTACGGATCGAAGTGTCGCGGCGACGTTGGCGACAGCAAAACACCGCAGTCACTCTGGGTGTTTGCTACTTCGGCCTGCGGAGTCTACGGAATCGACGGTCTTACGCTTGACCATGCGGGCCGCACCGAACCGGTCGGCCAGATCGCCTTCAGTTCATCGAATCATGTCCTGATACGCGCCGGAAGCGGTGTGCTCCTACGCGTCGTCGATTGACACAGATTCAATTAGCCGGAAACACGAACGCGGAGGGCCCACACCCTCCGCGGCGCTCTGTCTCACTGTCCACTACCCACTATTCACTGTTCCCTACATCTCCGCTTCGCGGCTTCCCACCGACACTGGCCCATTGTGCGTCGAAATCCGGATCACGGGCGAGGACGGCCCAAATTCGATCCGCCGTTCATTGTCGTCCCAGGTCTTGCGCGCTTCACTGCAAACGTCGGCGTCGCAGCTCATCGGAGAATGTCCATCGGAACTCACCACTACTCCCGACTGGTATCCCTTGGGCAGACGCAGTGCAATCGGACCGTTATTAGCGTGCGCGTCGAGCTTGCCACTCTGCCACGACTGATTTTCCAGTTCGATCGAGATTGGACCGTTCTGCGTTTCAAGGTCGTAGTCGCCGGCCTGCCCGTTAAACGAGATCGGGCCATTCTTCGCCGTCGCATTCACTTTTCCGTTCACGTGTTTCACCGAGATCGGACCGTTCACCGTATCGAGAGCAAACGTGCCGGAGATATCCTTCGCCGATACCGGACCGTTATGAGCCGATACTTTCATGTTTGCGCCTTCCGGCACCTTGATGATCAGCGATGCAGTCCAGTGATTTTCATTCGGACCGCTGACGGCAATGGCTGAATCGGAATGCTGGGCCGTGATCTGCCGCAGAATCTGATCGCCCTCCGACTGGTTCTCAGCGCCCGCGTATTTGCAGACCGTGACTTCGTAAGCGCTTCCGCTTCCGGCAATCAGCCTGACGCCGCCGTTATGCGCCGCTGTAACCTGCATCAAGCTGCCGCTCATCGGCACCGTGAACTGTTCCTGGGCTGTGAACGTCTCCAGGTCGTCCCCGAAGTTGTTGTTGTCGCGGTTGCAGTTGATGTCGCCTTCAATGGCCCACGCCTGCAAGCTGAGGAACGACAGCGCCAGAACTGCTGCGAATAAAGCCGCTTTACGCATACTCACCTTCTGAACTTGAATTTTGACCGTAGGAACTTAGATCGTCCGATGACATTCGGTATTGCGTTCGACATAAACCGCCAGCAACTGCCGCCCAAATTCGGTTCTCTTTGCGATCGGCGCCAGCCGGTGCACCGCCGCCGTTTCCAGGCAGTGCAGCGAGATCTTCGGCGCCGGCTGCGACAGTGCCACGATCCCCATCCCCACCAGCACCACTCCGGCAACCTGGTTCAACCAGCGGTTCGTCCCGATCGAACCCATTCTCGTGTTCGGTTTCATCGCTTCCTCCAGCATCCAGTGTCACCGGACTGCCTGTACGCACTAATGGACGGAGGGTGGTACGAAACGTTAGCTGAGCGGTATCGAAATTAGTTGAGTCCGTGGATGTGGAAAAAGGAGATGTCCCGGATGGCCGCGCTCAGATGTCCCGAAAGGTCAGCCGAATCAGTACTGCGCAGGAGCGCCAGGCAACGGCAGCCGTTCTTCCCACGGCTGCAACTTGGTCGGGCAGTGTTTGTGTACCACCCTGCGGATGTCCGGCCAGAACTCGCGCAGCAGGTTGGTGGTCGCGTCGCTCTGATAAGTACCGAGGATGTTAACCGTAGTTGGCCACCATCCGCGATCGCGATCGGGATAGTAGGCGTTCGACAATCCCTTGCTGAACGCGATACCCAAAAGCTCCGACGAATTGAAGGTGCTGATGCCGCTGTCGGTGCGCGTCACCGCTACGCGCGAAACCGCATACCATGCGCGGCTCCAAACTCCGCCGGTGCGCTTGGGGAAATATCGCGGGTCCTGCTTTAGCACAGTCGGGAACAGAAAATTGCCGAAGAACTGGCGTGACTCGGTATCGGCCAGCGATGCGGCGTACTGCTTGCCCCACGCTCCCGCTCCGCAGCAGTAGATAAAGCCACCGGTAAAGTGGTTGTAGACCGTGTTTTCGGCTACCCCAACAAATGTGGTGGGAGCGTAGGTCCGGCGAAGGAAGTGATCCCACTTTTGCTTCTTGCTCAGCGGCTCGTACGGATCTTTAGCCAGGATCTCGTTTGTGCCGCGCACAGGTTCGCCGGCAGCGACTGATTCCATCATGGGAGTCGGCGCGTCAGGCAAGTTGAGCGGACTGCTGACTCGCGCCAACTCCCGATGGAGCCCCGTGAAGGATGGGCCACTTTGCGCCGACGCGATGCCGCCCATCAGGCAGATCGCGACTACCAGTCTGAGCGCAGGCCTTTTCATCTACACACACCTTAGTTCTCGCGTAGTAAGAAGCAGGTGGACGCAAAGAGTTTGCATCCAAGTTATCGGTGCCCAGAGTTGCCGGCCAGCCGGTTCACGGGTTGGGAAACATATCGCGCGGATTCACTCCGGTGTTATCCAGCCGTGTTCCTGCTTCGTTGACCGCGGCTGGGCTCCACGCCATAATCGGCTTGCGCTGATACCGCTCAAGCAAGAAAGAGAAAGCCGTGGCAACGAAAAAAGCTAAACCGGGGCCGAAAGCCCAAGCCAAGCCGAAAGCGAATCCGAAGCAGGTGTCCTCTATGGAAGAATTTGGTGCAAAAGTAGGCCGCACCATCGGCGAAGCCACCAACCGCGTCGAACACGAATCCGAGAAGCTGGTGAATTACGTGAATTCGCAGCTGGTGCCTGCGATACGGGGCGAATCGACTGGTGCCCTGCGAAAGGCCGCCGAGAAATTGCAGCAGTTCGCCGACTATCTCGACGATCAGAAACGGAAGAAGTAGGGCTCGTGAACCGGGTTGCCCTTCTGCTGATCGCGCTTGTGCTGCTCACTGCATGCGGCGGCAAGAAAACTGCCCGCGCGCCCGTTCCTCCGCCACCGCCCGACATTTCGGCACCGGAAACCTCCGCCTCCAACACTACGGCTCGCACCCCGCAGGCCGGTGGACACGTCGAAGTCGCACCCTTCCCTGACGACGCTCCCGTGCTCTGGTCTGAAACCGGTATGGCCAGCTGGTACGGGCCTCCTTACAACCATCGTCAGGCGGCCAACGGCGAAATCTTCGACATGGACCAACTGACGGCCGCGCACCTAACGCTTCCGTTAAATTCGTATGTTCGTGTTACCAACCTGAAGACGGGAAGCTCGACGATTGTTCGCATCACCGATCGCGGCCCCTTCGTCACCGATCGCATCATCGATCTGTCGATGGGTGCGGCGAAAGCAGTGGATGTGTGGCGTCCTGGCACCGCCAAGGTCCGGCTCGACGTCTTGTACACGCCGTCTCCCATCGAAGGTGGCGGACGCTGGTGCGTGCAAATCGGCGCGATTAAAGATGAAGACACCGCTCTGCAGCTGAAAGATGAGCTCGCGGAGCGCTACAAAACCGCTAAGGTGCTCGAGTTCCGCAGCCCCATCGGTGATCACTGGGTGCGCGTTCGCGTCGATCACGACGACAAAGAAAAGGCCGAAAAAGTAGCCAACCAGATGTCTACGCCCGAGGGCAGTATCTTCCTGGTGCGCATCGACTAGCGTTCACATCACATTTCATCCCAGCCACGACGACGAAAAAGCCCATCCACACTACAATATCGGCCATGCAGTCGAATCGTTCCGTTCCCGTCGATACCGTTCTGCCTCACATCGTTTACGACGACGTCGCCGCCGCGATCGACTGGCTGACTCGCGTCTTCGGATTCTCCGAGCACTATCGCTATGGCGACCCCACGGCACCCGAGGGAGCCCAGATGCGTTTCGGCAACGTTTACCTCATGCTCACGCGCGCGCGTCCCGGAAGAGAAACTCCCGCCAGACTCGGCGCTTTCACCCAGACGCTCAGTCTCTTTGTCACCAATGTTGACGAAAATTACGAGAAGATAAGACGTGCCGGTGCCAAAGTCGTGGAAGAGCTGAACGAAACCTTCTACGGCGAGCGGCAGTTTGTCGTGGAAGACCTTGCCGGTCATCGCTGGCTTTTCGCCCAGCACGCCCGCGACGTCAGCCCGGAGGAATGGGGCGCAAAACTAGCAGGCAAGTAGCGACCAACCAACTCGATCGAAGATGATTTTCAGTTTTCAGTTTTCAGTTTTCAGTTTTCAGTTTTCAGTTTTCAGTTTTCAGTTTTCAGTTTTCAGTTTTCAGTTTTCAGTTTTCAGTTTTCAGTTTTCGATTTCCAATCTTAAATCTTAAATCTTAGATCTTAAATTCCCTCACTCTGCCGCTTCCTCGAACTTCAGAATGTCTTTGAAGCCTCGCGTCTTGATTGCGCCGTAGACAATTCCGACGATCATCCATATAACGCCAGCTTTAAGCGCGTTTCTGCTCAGGTTCAGCCAGATTCCAAAACAGAAGAGGAAGCCCAGCACCGGCGGCAGCAAATTCCCCATCGTCTTATCGCCATGCAGGTAATAGCGAATGAACGCCGCAGCATTCACGCCCATGAAAGCAATCACGGCTCCGAAATTCAGCAGTTGCGTGCCCGTCTCGTATGCGCCGCCGCCACCGTGGCGGGCAAGCATCTCCAGCAGGAACGCACCACTCAGCGCAATTCCGCCGATGATAAGAACGTTATTGCGCGGAATATGCCGCCGCGGGTCGATGAATCCGAACAGCTTTTTCGGCAGAGCGTCATTACGCCCCATCCCATAGAGCAGTCGGGCCGCCGCCAGTTGCGATCCCATTCCCGATCCCATGTTCGCCACCAGGATCGTGAGATTCAGCAGGTGGAACATCACCGCTCCGCCGACCTGCCGCGCCACCAGGGGGAACGCCGATTCAACCATGTCGCTCGGGAATGGCTTCGGCCCCCACACCACCTGCGCTGCGTAAACTTCCAGCGACGACAGCACGCCCGTGATCACGCACACCAGCACCGTCGCCAGCATTATGTTCCGCCGCGGATTCTCCACCTCCTCCGAGAGCGTCGAGATGCCGTCGAATCCGATGTAGGTCAGCACCGCGATCGACGTCCCGTGGAAAATCCGCCTCAGGTCAAACGTTTCGGGGTTGTAGAACGGCTGCGTGAAAAAGCGCGGACCATAATGCTCGACCCCGTACACATTGCGGATCACGACCGCAAAGAAAATGATGACCACTACCGTCATCCCGCCTGCCAGCACGTCGTTGATGCGAGCCGAGGTCTTTATGCCCCGCAGGTTCGTAATGCTGAAGAATGTGGCGAAGAAAACTGCGAATACCCAGTACGAGATTTCCGGAATTTCATTCTGCGCCAGCTTGCTGCAAATAATGGTGCAGATAAGCGGGTTCAGGATGTAATCCATCACCATGCTCCACCCCGTCACATAGCCGAGTGCCGGATGAATCTCCTGCCCCACGTACGTATACGCCGAACCCGCACTCGGATACGCGCGTGCCATCCGCCCATAGCTGATCGCCGTGAACAGCATCGCCACCATCGCGATCAGGATCGTGGTAACCACATGCCCGCCCGCCGCGTTGTGGATCACGCCGAAAACGCCCATCGGCGCGATCGGCTGAATGATGACTATCCCAATGATGATGAGGTCCCACAGTCCGAGGGAACGTTTCAGCCCCGGTGCAGACACGGAAGGTGACGCAGCAGATTGAGAAGACATGATCTGCGCCGCATTCTACAACAAAGTATCTTTATTGAAACGTTTCAATTGGCCAGGTTGCGGAAAATTGTCAAAATAAAAACGGGCAGAACCCGCCAGGTCCTGCCCTTCAGCCTCTAACTACAATCGCTAGCCACCAGTCACTGTCTTTTCACATCGGCAACAGCATCCCTTTTTCAAGGTGCCGGGTGATGTGTGCGAAGCCCGCCGCGTGCGGATCGTGCGTCACCATCACGATCGTCTTCTTGAACTCCTGATTCAACATCTTCAGGATCTCGAGCACTTCGGTCGCCGACCGCGAATCCAGGTCACCGGTTGGTTCGTCCGCCAGCAGGATCGCCGGATCCGTCACAATCGCCCTCGCAATCGCCACACGTTGTTCCTGTCCGCCGGAAAGCTGCTTCGGTAGGTGCCCGACACGATCCTCCAATCCCACCAGTTTCAGCGCCGTCATCACGTGCTCTTTCCGCTGTTGCTTGTTCAGCCTGGTCAAAAGCAGCGGCAGTTCCACATTTTCGAAGGCCGTCAGCACCGGGATCAGGTTGAACGTCTGAAACACATATCCGATCTTGCGATTGCGCCACTGCGCCGCCTGTTGATCGTTGAAACGGAAGATGTCCTCGCCCATCACCTGCATCTGTCCCGACGTCGGCCGGTCGATGGCAGCGATCATGTTCAGCAGGCTCGTCTTGCCGGAACCCGACGGCCCCATCAGCGCCACAAAATCGCCTTCGTTGATGTCCACCGACACATCGTCGAGCGCCCGCACTTCGAAAGTGTCGCGCTTGAAAATCTTGCTGATGTTGCGCGCCGCCACCACATTTTTCGTTGTCGTTGCAGTCTGTGTCGTTCCCATTTGTCTCTCCATTCCCGACTTCGAATGTCTCGCAACCCTCGATAACCGATTACTGACTACTGGCTACTGCTCCCCTTCAACTTCACCCTGTCACCATCTTTCAAACCGGCCGGTGCGCTGACAATCACATCTTCCCCGCCCGTCAAACCACTGACCAGCACTCCCGTCGTCCGCGTCGAGATCACTTCCACTTGCCGTGCCACCGCATGATCCTTATAGTCGATAAACACCACTTTTTTCCCGCCGCTGTCTTTCAACGCCGCCGTAGGCACTACCACTCCCGTTACAGCTTGCTGCGTCGGCTTGGCGTCAGACTTGAATTCCACCGTCGCATTCATGTCCGGACGCAACAGCGCATCCGGATCCTTGATCTGCACCTTTACCTGCACCGTCGCCTTCTGCCGGTTCGCCAGCGGTGAGATTTGTGCGATTACGCCCTGATATTGTTTGTCCTTATAAGCATCGGTGGTGATCGTCGCCTTCTGGTTCGGACTGAGTTTCGCAAAATCGTCCTGGCTGATGTCCAGTTCCACCTGCAAATCGTTCAGGTCCGCCAAAGACACTACCGAGCCCGCGGTACTCGCAAACTGCGCCAGAATCAACTCACCCTTTTCTGCTGTGCGATCGAGAATCGTTCCCGTGACCGGCGCCTTGATCTGCGTCGCGTCCAGTTGCGACTTGGCGTAGTTCATCTGGCCTTCCGCCTGCGTCATCTGCCCGCGAGCCATGTCGATCTCTTCCTGCCGCTGCCCTATCTTGGCCAGGTCATACGTTCGTTGCAGAGAATTTACTTTCTGCGCTGAGGTCTCGTACCGCGACACAGCGTCGTCGAGCTGTTGACGCGAAAACACGCCTTGCTGCACCAGAGGACGAATCCTGTCCAGGTTCGCTTTGTCGTCCACCAGTTGCGCCTTGGCCTGGTCCAGATCGTGCAGTGCCCGTTGAATTTCCTCCGGGCGCGATCCGTTCTTCATCTCCTCGTACCGTGCCTTGGCCGCCTCGTAAGCGCCCTTGGCTTGCAGGTACTGTGCCCTGAACTCGTCATCTTCCAGTTGCACCAGCACCTGGCCTTCTTTGACCTTGTCGCCCTTCTCCACCCCAATCCACTTTACCCGGCCTGTAACTTTTGAGTTAACGTTGATCATGTGATGAGCGACGATATATCCGGTCGCGTTCAGCACCGTTCCACCGACTGCGCCGCTTTCGGCAGTCGCTCGCGCTGTCTCGACCTCCGGCACCGAGCCCTGTGCCACGCGATAGCCCAGCGTCAGCAGCGATGCCACCACCAGCACCCCGACTCCCGCCAGGATGTATCGTTTCGACCACTTCGGCTCTTCGGGACCTTCGCCACGGTGGTGATCGTCAATCCGCAAACTCTTCAAATCTTCGATTTTCGTCGCCATTGATTAAGTCCGTTCGCCTGGAAACTGCAGTGTTCATCCGCCAGTCCGCAGATTACCTCTGATACCAGCCACTACTCACTAACCACAATCCACTGGGTTTTAATCTCTCAGCGCGTTCAAAATGTTCTGCCGCGATGCATGCCACGCCGGCGCAAGCCCGCCGATCAATCCCATGAACGCCGAGAACGTAATCGCCGTCAAAATGATCTGTGGCGTCATGCGCAAGTGAAACACCACTTCGCTGAACGTCGCCATGTTCGAGGTGCCCGTCGTCAATCCGTTGAACGGCAGCATGAGGATCACCGCCGCCGCTCCGCCGATAATCGACAGCAACAGCGATTCGAAGACAAACGAAGTCAATATGCTCGGCCGATTGAATCCCATCACCCTCAGCGTAGCGATCTCGCGCCCGCGATAAGCCACCGCCGCGTACATCGTGTTCATCGCCGCAAAACTCGACCCCACCGCCATGATGATCGCCACGATCGTGCCGATCCACTGGATGAACATTCCGCTCCGCGTCTGCTTCGCGTAATACTCGGTCTCCAGCACGCCGTCGAGTTTGATCCGCTGATCGTCCACCAGCCGTTTCGTCAGCGAATCGGCCGCCACATCATCCGTCGCGCGCAGCACCGCCGACGAGTATCCCGGACGATCGAAGTCGTCGCGCATCTGGTTGATGTCGCCCCATATCTCCGAGTCATACGAAGTCCCGTCCGCGTCGAAGATCCCAACCACCGTCCACGGACGCTTGCCGAACATCACGCTATCCCCCAGGTTGGCGTGCTCGAACCGCTTCACTACGGACTGGCTGACCACAATCTCGTGCTGCCCTTCCTGGAACCAGCGCCCCTGGACGACCTTGATCGTCGGCCGCATCTTCAGTCCCGTCGATGAAATACCTCGTACCACGACATTCGTCTCGCCCGATCCGTTCCGCCGCGGCAGCACCACGGCGACAACCATTTCACCCGATACCAGCGGCCCGTCTTTGTCGCTTGCCACTCCGGGCAGCGTCTTCAGCGCCAGGAACGTATCGTTCGGCATGAAACTGGTGAGTTCCGAGTCCGACCCTTTGCGCAGCGCCATCACGTTGCGCGGATTGCCCGTGGTTCGGAACGCCTGGTTCAATCCGCTCAGCAACATCATGATAAAGATCGCGATCGCTACCGTCAGCGCCACGCCGAGTGCCGTCATCACCGTTGCGCCCAGTCGCACGCGCAAATTACGAACGTTGTAAATCAGAGGTATCGCCATAATCCTCTCCGCTACCAGTAGCGCCGGCGTTTCGCCAGCCGTTACCCGAGTATTCTGCCCGCGCTGAAATCCGCCTGCTTCCTGGGTGCCCCATCCAACCTCTCTTGGGTTGACTGGGATCTTCAACTCGAAACGTGAAACTCGAAACCTGAAACTCCTATCCCAGGTGCCGCAGCCCATCCGCGATGTTCAAGTTCGCCGCCCGATACGCCGGCAGGAATGCGCTCACAAATCCCACCAACGCCGCCACCGACAAAGCCACCAACGCAGTCATCCAGTTCACCTGCGCCTGCCGGAACATCCCCCCCATTGGCGACTGCGCCAGCCCTTTGATAAACAGGGTTGCGAAAGCAACGCCGAACAATCCCCCGAACAGCGACACGGCCACCGCTTCTCCGACGAAAATCGTCAGCACGCGCCCGCGCGTAAACCCGACCGTCTTCAGCACAGCCACTTCGCGAATTCGCTCGCGAATCGACATCGCCATGGTGTTCGCCGAAACCAGCAGGATCGCAAACACCACTGCGCCGGCGATTCCCAGGATGAACGCCTTCACGTTCCCCATCATCGCGATGAATCCCAGTTGGAACGCCTTTTCCGTCTCCGTTTTCGTCGGCTCCGGCGCGTTGCGGAACATGTCGTCGATCTCGTGCGAGACCCGCGGCACATCGTCGAGACTGTCCACCCGCATCGAATACATTCCCGAACGCGACGCCATCCAGGGCGCGCCTTCGTCCACGTATTTGCGGTTGAACCACATCGAGTCGTTCACTTCCGGCCCGTCGATGATCGCTCGCACCGTCAGATCCACGTCCGAGAAGATCGTGCCCATCAAGTGAACCTTGTCGCCGACCTTGAAGTGCAGCCGGTCCGCTAACTGCCGTCCCACGGCGCAGCCCGCGCGATCTTTGAACCATGCTTGTTTCTGGTCGTCGGGAATCTGCCAGTCGCTGTAGACCTCGGTGATGTTCTCCGGCTCGACATAAAACTGCGCGAAGAAATTCTCCGGCTTGTCGTCTTTATACTTACCGCCGAACCAGTTCATCGACGCCAGCGCTACCACGCCCGGCACCTGCCGGATCTTGCTCTCATACGCCAGCGGCATCACGTTCGTCAGCGACACTTTGTGCCGCGTGATCAACCGCAACGACGCTTCCGGCGCGCCTTTATCGATATAAAACGCCCGCCACACCGTCATCATCAGCGTCAGCAAAAGCAACGACACACCGATACTGAAAGCTGTCAGGATCGTCCGTCGAAGGTTGCGAAAGGAATTCTTGCCTACAAATCCGGTTAGAGTCATGGATCACTCCAGACAATCGTTGCGCTCGATTGAGCTACGTAACGTTCTCAGACAAAGTTCACCGTGACTCAGCGTTTTCGGCGAATCGACGCTGCGTACCGGCGAACAACGGATTGCTTGTGACCGCGTGCGCCGCCCCGGCGCCGCGCAAGTCGAGGTTTTCAGGATTTTAACAATTCCCGGCGTGGAATGCGCGCTTTGCGTTACACTACCGGACGGCCATGAATCTTAGCATGGAAAGTATCTTAGATGCTAAGATATTTTGGACGATTTTTGACCAGGGGCTGCTCAGTGGCTTTGAATGGCAAGAAAACGCACGCTCAGGCGCTCGAAGACCTCGGCCGCCAGATGGGCGTGTACTCCGTCATGTTCCATAATGCCATCGCCGAACGCCTGGGCCTCAACGTCACCGACCACAAGTGCCTCGATTACATCATCCGCACCGAGAACGTCACCGCCGGCCGGCTTTCGCAAGTCACCGGCCTCACCACCGGCGCCATCACCGGCGTCATCGATCGCCTGGAAAAAGCCGGCTTTGCTCGCCGTCAGCCCGATCCGCGCGACCGCCGCAAAGTCATCATCGTGCCTCGCCCGGAAAAACTTGCGGAACTTTCGAAGCTTTTCGACCCGCTCAACCGCAAGATGGCCCGCGTGATGGCGCGCTACTCCGCGCGCGATTTTGAAGTCCTGATCGATTTCATGCAGCGCATCGGCGATGTCATGCGCGAAGAGAACCTGAAGCTGCGCAACGCCAGGTAACAACCCTTAAGCCGTCCGCGTAATTCGTCCACTCTCGTCGACTTTCCATTTTCCTGCCAGCGGTGGACCCGCCACTTTCATCCCGTGCTCCTGAACAGCTGCCGAAACTCCTCGATCGATAACGCCTCGTGGATATAGGGCTTCCCGGTGTATTTTCCTACTTCACGGAAGAACTCCTCCATCTTTCCTGCCGGCTGAATGAAGGGTGCGCACGCTCACCCCCGCCATCTTGGCCACCCTCTTCACCGTATAAGCCATTGCTTGTTCTCCGGCTGGGACATCTGCTCCCGGCGAGTGACTGCATTCTGGGGGATTACGTGGCGTGAGGGTCAAGCCGAAAAAGAAAAACTCTTCGAAGAAACAAGACGCCGCTCGGTCCGAAAGCAACGGGTCAGCGCTGCCGCCCCGATCCCAGCCCTCTGCTCCACTGAAACTGCTTCATATCGATGCGCACCCCATGGAAGCGCACTCCTTCCATTTCCAGCCGCATGCGCTGCTCCATCGCCGAGTGATCTCGTAACCTGATCGTCCCGCCCGCCCCTAACACACGATGCCACGGCAGTCCCAATCCCGACGCTCCCTGCAACGCCCATACCACCTGCCGCGCCGCGCCCGGAAATCCCGCCACCCGCGCCACTTGTCCGTAGGTAGCAACCTTGCCCTTTGGAATCTTCGCAATCGTCTTGCGAATCTTTTCGAACATTCCGGACTTTGTGCTCTTCGTGACCACCACCCACCTGCCTTCTCGCATCCGCTACGGCCGACTGTTTAGGAAATTAGCCGTAACACGCACACAACTGTTTTTCACTCCAGGCTTCTATTGCAAGATTGGAACACCTGGATGGGAGCTCGATTCTCTACGCAGTAGTCATTATTTCTTCTGCACATCGCTTCACGATGTAAGTTCAGCGTCCGCCGTTTATCATAGATGTTGCAAGAAATGACTTCACCATCAACCGTCTCGACTCCCGACCCGTGGTGGCGCAACGATGCGGTGATCTTCGCCGTGCTCGTGGCCATCGCAGCAGTCGCTTTCGGAGCCACCTACGCCGTCTCCGCTTCCTATGTTCGCCGCGAAGACTCGCTCGCACGCCACTGGTATCAGCTTGGCGATTCCGATCTCACCGCCGGCAATCCAAAGTCCGCTGTCTCCGATTTCCGCACTGCCCTGCTCTACTCGCGCGATAATCCCCGCTACCGTTTGCGCCTCGCCCAGGCGTTGGCCGCCGATAACGACGTGCCGCAGGCCATTGCCTACTTTCTCAATCTCTGGGAAGGCCAGCCCGGCAGTGGTCTCTACAACCTCGAACTGGCCCGCCTCTACGCGCGCGACCGCCAGCCTCGTTCCGCGATGCAGTTTTACAACAACGCGATCTACGGAGCTTGGGTCACCGACCCTGGAGCCCAGCGCCGCGCGGCCCGCGTTGAGTACATCAAGTTCCTCATGCAGCAGAATCAGGCTGCCGAAGCGCAAGCCCAGGCCATCGCTCTGGCTTCCGTCACTCCGCCCACCGATATTGAGGGCCGATTGAACGCCGCCAACCTTCTGCTCACGGCCGGCGATCCCCAGCACGCGCTCGATGAGTTCAGCGCTCTTCTAAAAGAAGCTCCGGCTCAGGCCTCCCTCGGGGCCGGACGCGCTGCCTTCCAGCTGGGACGCTTCCGTACCGCCGCCGACCGCCTGCACATCGCGATTGAACACGGCAACACCGATCCCTTGGCGAAAGGCCTCTTGACCCAATCCCAAAGTATTCTCGATCTCGATCCTTGGCAGCGCGGGCTCACCGCCGACGAGCGTGCACACCGAGTCTCGACCGCTTACGTCCAGGCCGGATCGCGACTGCAGCAGTGCTCCATTGCCAAGCAGCAACCACTCGACGCGACCCCGCCCACCACCGACTTGCAACTTCTATATTCCGCCTGGACCAAGGCCGGCACCCAGTTGCATCGCCTGCCTCACGATCCCGATCTGCGAGACTCTCTCATGGATCTCGCCTTCCGCATCGAAGGCACTACTGCGGTTGATTGCGGCCCCTCCACCGGAGCCACCGATCAGGCCCTGACCATGCTTTCTCGCTACGGCGAGGCGGTGCAACAATGAGCGCCAAACTGCCCCTTGCCGCTCCTCCCGCCGCAAACACCGCGATCGCCATTCCGCTCGCGTCGCAGCGCTCGGCACCGGCCGAAGAACGATTCTTCCTCTTGCTCTCGATTTTTATCGGCATCTACGCCGGTCTCGCCGTGGTCTGTTTCCGCCTCGCCATCGAGTGGACGCGCATCTACGCCCTCGGCTCATCGATCTCCGTCACCGGCCCGCGTCTTATCCTTGCGCCCGCAATCGCTGGACTCGTCGTCGCCTTCCTCGTCATGCGAGTCTTTCCGGCCGTTCGCGGTAGCGGCGTCAATCAGACCAAGTCCGCTCTCTACATCTCCAACGGATATATCCCTCTTCGTACGGCCATCGGGAAATTCATCTGCTCGGCGCTGGCAATCGGCTCCGGCCATTCGCTCGGACCCGAAGACCCGTCGCTCCAGATTGGCGCCACACTGGCATCCGCTCTCGGACGCCGTCTCCGCCTCTCGCGCGAGAAGACTCGCCTCATTGCTCCCGTCGGCGCCGCCGCCGGTTTGGCCGCCGCCTTCAACGCACCTATTTCCGCTGTGCTCTTTGTCATCGAAGAAGTCATAGGGCGCTGGTCAGCCGGCATCCTCGGATCCATCGTTCTCTCCGCCGTCTCCAGCGTCGTCGTCGCGCGTTTCTTCCTCGGCGCCGAGCCTATGTTCCGCATCCCCAACGTCTCGCTTATCAGCACCGAAGAACTGCTCGCCTACGCGCTCCTCGGAGTTGGCGGTGGAATCGCCTCGCTCATCTTCGCCAAGCTCATCGGATTTTCGCGCGAACGCCTCAAAGCCATGCCTCGCTGGACCCAATATGTCCAGCCCGCAATCGCCGGAGCCATCATCGGCACCATCGGCTACTTCGGCTTTCCGCAAATCATGGGTGCCGGCTACGAGTACATGGACCAGGCCATGCACGCTCAGTTCACATGGCAAATCCTGCTCGCACTTGCATTGCTGAAGATCGCCGCCACCACGCTCTCGTTCACCAGCGGCACACCCGGCGGAATGTTCGCTCCCACGCTCTTCGTCGGCGCCATGCTCGGCGCCGCCGCCGGCGACATCGAACACATCCTGGTGCCGCATCTCACCGGATCCGTCGGCACCTACGCGCTGGTCGGCATGGGCGTTCTCTTCGCCGCCTTCCTGCGCGCGCCGCTCACCTCCGTGTTCATGGTTCTCGAAGTCAGCGGAAACTACTCCATCATCATTCCCGTCATCCTGGCCAACACCATCGCTTATCTCATCTCGCGCAGCCTGCAGCCCACTCCCATCTTCGAAGTCCTCACCCGTCAGGACGGACTCATTCTTCCCTCCATGGAAGAGCAGCGTGATGCCGATGTCCTGCGTGTTGAAGACGCCATGCGCGCCTATGCCGGTCCGACCCTCGAGTCCGATGAGCTTGCCGACATCGCCGCCGAGCGCGCGTCAGCTTCTCCCGAACCCGTGTTGCTGGTCCGCCGGCGTGCTTTCAACGGCTGGTCTTACGTGCGCCGAGAAACTCTCCGTACCGCTCCTCCGCACTCGCTGGTCGCTCACGTTCTGCCCGAACAACCCTTGCCGATGCTTTTCCCCGACATTGCTCTTGAAACCGCGATTCGCAAGGTTCATGGACACGACATCGTTCCCGTCATCAACCGTGCCGACCCATCGAAACTCGAAGGCGTGGTCACACTCGACCTCGTCCTCCGCACCTTCAGCGAAGCCACCGAAGAGCGCTTCGAATAGTCGGCCGGGCTTGATTGTCATCACGACCGCATCAGGGATCTGCTTTTCTACCCACTAACCACTACCCACTAATCACTGTTTTAATAAAAAAGCGGACGGCCAGGTTTGGGGACTGGGGTGGGAAGGCCGCCCGCTTGCACTCCTCCCTGATGAGGAAGGAGACATCTCCTGCCGCTGGAGTAAAGCGGCAGGAGAACTTGCCGGTTCGCACACCACAACCACACTCTTCAGCGAACCGATAAATTTTCGGGATCGGCTAACAACGCAGAACGCAGGTCTGCCGTAGAAGGTCCGGACCGGACCCGCGAACTACCCGCCACAAATTCGATAACCGCAGCTCCGACGCGCGCAGCGTCCCGCGGTAAGCCGACGCTGAGGCCAGCGTCAGTAGCGAATGCACGCTCAGTAACCGCACCATGTGCTTGCCGGTCGCATGGCTCCTCACCACGCTCGTCATCCCCGGCATCAGCAGGATGGCCACCAGGCACACCAGCAGCCCGATTGCCCACGCCACCCGCACCTGTGCGCGCATCTTCATCGCCGTTCAAAGTATAACTTGCAACGTCTCCTTGTCACCGGTCAATAACATTTTTCTGATGTCCGGAGACAATCCGTAATCGAAGCAGGTACTGATTCGGACCCCGTCCTTCGGCTACAATCGAAAAGCATGGACCTCACCCTTACCGCTGTTTTTGAGGAAGTTCCTCCGTCGGAAGGCGGCGGATATACTGCCTATGTAGAAGAACTGCCCGGGGCCATCAGCGAGGGTGACACGCTGGAGGAGGCGCGCGCGAACCTGCGAGACGCGATCGAACTTCTCTTGGAAGCGAACCGGGAACTTTCTGGTAAAGCCCAGACGGGGAAAAAGATTATTCGCGAAAAAATCAGGGTTTCAGCCGCTTGAATGGTTCTATAAAGCGTGAAGCTGAACGATTTAATTCGCCATTTGGAAAAACACGGCTGCATCCTTCTTCGCGAAGGCGCGAAACACTCCATCTACTTCAATCCTTCACTGCACAGACCCAGCGCCGTGCCTCGGCATCGAGAAATTAAAAATCCCACCGCCCTCAAGATTTGCCGTCAACTCGGCATTCCGGATCCTCCGCGATAACCGTGCCTGTTGCGTCATCCCTTCACTTGCCTGACTGACCGCTGACGACCCTCCCCCTAGTCCCACCACTACCGCCTCTCGCCTTTTGTCCTCCCCGCGCCGCAGCATTTATCATCACCAGTTGCGAACGACCACGACTGTTGACTAACGACCGACCTATGATCTTCCGTACCCCGCTGCCCAACATTGACCGCCCCACCATGGACGCCGACGTCGTCATCGTCGGCGGCGGGCCCGCCGGCCTTGCCTGCGCCCTCCGCCTCTCCCAACTCATCGACGCCCACAACGAACGCAATCCCAACGCGCCGCTCTCGAAAGAAAACATTTACGTCCTCGAGAAGGCTCGCGAGCTCGGCCAGCACTGCCTCTCCGGAGCCCTCCTCGACCCGCGGTCCATGCGCGAACTTCTTCCCGGCTTCGAGTCCGAAGCTCCCATCGACGCCGAGGTCCACAAAGAACACGTCCACTTCCTCACCGAAAAGCGCGATTTCAAGTTGCCCATCACGCCTCCGCCGCTGCGCGATCACGGCAACTACGTCATCTCGATTAACAGATTCGTTAAGTGGATGGGCGAAAAGGTCGAGCCCACCGGCATCACCATCTTCACCGGCTTCGCTGCCTCCGAACTCCTCTTCGAGGAAGATCGCGTCATCGGCGTCCGCACCGACGACAAGGGCGTCGACAAGAACAACCAGCCCAAGGCCAACTTCGAGCCCGGCTACGACCTGAAATCCAAAA